>Ga0307441_1000016_pt1 | contig 86677 bp, 65 predicted proteins | sample SalMarWE160420MG_FD_202149 | JGI IMG/M metagenome (GOLD analysis project Ga0307441, IMG submission 202149) | Salt marsh sediment microbial communities from the Plum Island Ecosystem LTER, Massachusetts, United States - WE1604-20 | ecosystem: Environmental > Aquatic > Marine > Intertidal zone >... | reverse complement strand
GGATTTCTTGTCCCGTCAATTTGTCAAAGAACTAATCATTCTAAAGAATCTGTTGAACGTTACATTCGTGACTTTGAAGCTGTTAAACTTCTTGCTTCTAAGTTTGATGATCTCAATACTATTTCTCTTGTTACTCGTTTATCTAAATCTGTCGTCAGCCAGTATCTTGACTTATTACCGGCTGATTCTTAATTTATTTTGTCTTTCCTTTGGTATCATTTGATACTATTTCAATAAAATCATTTTCTTTGTGCCCACATATTTGCCTGCTTTTAATTGATAGAAATAAACTCCGGATGCCAAATGCCTGATAACCGATGCTGGATTGAATTCGACTTCATAACTACCTGTGGGTTTTTCTTCATCTACCAGTGTAGCTACTTCTCTTCCGGAAAGATCATAAATTTTTAGACTAACATATTGCCTGCTGCTTATTTCATATTTTATACTTGTGCTGGGATTAAATGGATTAGGATAATTCTGTTCCAAACCAATCTTGCTAGGAATTTTGAGTGCATCATTATTAACACCAGTTATCTTATCAAAGTTCAGCCAATTTAAATTAAAGCCTCCAGTCTGAGCAGTTAGTCTCAATGTCTGCTGCCCGGCATTCAGGTTGATGATCTTTGTTACGGTAGTCCATGTCTGCCAGCCTCCGGTTACAGGCAAATTAATTGTACCAAGATTAGTGTTACCGCTTGTTATGATTATACCTCCCGCTTGAGATAAACTGGCAATTCTTAATGATAGATTATATTGCCCCGTTGAGCTAACATTAAGTCCGTATTCCATCCAGTCTCCATTATCAATCCAGCCAACATCTTCTCCGAAACCAACATCCGAACAACTCTCAGTTTGCACTCCGTACATATCTGTAAAATCTTCCGCTTCAATTTTACCCGGAACATTTATTTGAACTTGACCAACTACCCAGTTGTAAATTTCAAAATTATTAAACGGCTGAAGAATGCCTCTGTCCAACGATTCAATATTTCCCAATTTATATGATATAGTTACAGAATCTCCGGCATTAAATGTACTGTCTGATGTCAATACAATTGTGGTACTATCATTTGTCTTTAATGCTGCACTTAGATTTATATTATATTGAGAATTATTCCTCATGATTGTGAAGTTCATGCTGGCTGATGAAGGATCTTTCATTCCTTTATTAAATGTGAGCTCTATATGATGCCCGTCGCTTGTTATTATTGAAGACATTAGAACCGGTGATGAACCCAAAGCAGAGTTTGCAAATGTTGTTATTCCGTAACCATAAGAATATAAAGGATCATAAACTTTATCTCCGATGTTCATCGGAACCTGACTCATATCCTCAGGCCATGTATGAGATAATAAACCTTTTGGAGAATAATCTCCGAATAATACATCCGATATTCCTTCTCCTTCGGTTCCCGGCAGCCAAGCAGCAATTATCGCATCTGAGTAATGAAGTATAGGCGTAATAATCATCGGCCTTCCTGAAATTAAAATAACTACAACTGGATTACCATAGCTTTTCATTTTTTTTTTAAATCGATGTCTGATTTTGCAAGATTAAGATCAGTCCTATCTCCTGCGCCTTCAGCATATGGCTTTTCACCAATTACCACAACTGAATAATCAGCTTTAGTATTAGCGAAATCTCCAGTTTCTGAATAATCTATATGATCATTCGGTGCCGCATGTTCCATTCCTTGAAGAATTGAAGTTCCCGGAGTTATATTACCGCTGCCGCCCTGCCATGATATTGTCCAGCCGCCACATTGATAGCCGATATTATCAGCGTGATCTCCTGCTACAAGAATACTTGCGTTTGTTTTAGATATTGGAAGTACATTATCTTTTCTTTTCAATAACACAAGTGATTCTCTTACTGCCTTTCTTGCTATCTGCCTATGGCTGAATGACCCGACAGAGTCAATAAGGGATCTATCTGCATACGGTCTTTCAAATAAACCAAGCTTAAATTTTATATCTAATATTCTTGAGACAGCATCATTAACGCGGTCAATTGATATTTTACCTGTGTTTACGAGATCTTTCATTGCATTATAAAAATCCTTATACCTCGTCGGAAGCATAACCATATCGATGCCGGCATTTATAGAAGTTTGTACATCCTGCTCATAATCGCTACCTAACTGGTCAATAGCTGCCCAATCTGAGACTATAAAACCTTTAAAGCCCAGTTCATCTTTCAAAACATCCGTCAGCCAGTATTTGGAAGCGTGCATCTTCACTCCGTTTATGCTGCTGTAAGAAGCCATAACACTTCCCACACCTGAATTGACGGCATCTATATATTGCGGCAGGAATAAACTTCTTACAGTTGTATCATCAGCAATAACATTACCTTCATTCTGTCCGTTTTGTGTACCGCCGTCTCCCAGATAATGTTTTGCACATGCCAATATACTTGTACTTCCATCTAAATTATCTACCTGTAGACCTTTAATTTCCGCTGCACCTAATTCGCCTGCAAGTTCCGGGGTTTCGCCGAATCCTTCATAAGTTCTGCCCCATCTCATATCTCTGGGATCAGCTACACATGGCGCAAATGCCCAATCAATTCCGGTAGCTGATAACTCTTCTGCAGTGATTCTTCCTTCCTCTTTAACCAGTTCAGTATCGCGCGTGCATCCCATACCAATATTATGCGGAAATATAGTAGCGCCATAGATATTGTTGTTTCCGTGTACGGCATCTATCCCGTAAATTATTGGTATTTTAAGAGAAGTCTTTAAAGCATAACTTTGAAGAGTGTCATATAAATTAGCCCATTCAACAGTAGTATTATTTCCAATATCCGAATCACCGCCGCTTAATATGGAACCGATATAATAATTTATAATATCCTGCTTATTATTTATTATACCGGTATGATCAACCTGCATCATCTGGCCGATCTTCTCATCAAGTGTCATTCTATTTAGAAGGTCCTGTACTCTCGCGTCAACGGATTTTGTTGAGTCAAGATAAACCGGTGTTTGTGAAAAAACATTTACTGCCGAGATGAAGGATACAATCAAGAGAAAGAGTATGAATCTATGACTAAACAACCGCATTTGTAATTCCTTATTTGAGTTAATCGATATTAAGTTTTGCATTACAATTTTTATTGCTCAATCTATTTGAATGTCAAAATATATACCAGTTGTTTTTAGTTGTTTTTCACACTATTGTATAATCCTTTTTATTAAAATGATAAACCGTTTTTTATTAATAAATAATTTTTATCGAATTAAAACGTGATTCTAAAGAAATGTAATAAACAATTAAAATGTTCGCCCAAGGTAATATGGCTAAATGAAGATGATTAATTATTTTTATAATAGTATTTTATAAATTGTTCAGATGGTTAAAAGTTTTAAATAAAAGTTATTTCCAAACTGGTGAAGGTGTGTTAATGAAATTATTAATATCAACGGTTGTAATCATTTTTTCTTTATTAAATTTCCATTGTGGCAGTTCATCAAATATTGAAACAAATAAAGTCGAAAAGACAAAAAAAATTGAGGCGAAACAAAAATTAAATTATTCAGGTATTTATATTGATAATTCGGGAAAACAGCCGGGTATATGGTATGTAAATTCTAAAGACAGCGTTAAAAAATTAATTTTAAACTTGCCATCAAACTACGGATTATCAGCAGATAATTTTAAACTCTCACCATCCGACAAATTTCTCGCCTTTTATGATTTTGATTCCTTAAAAAACAGAACTAATGTTTACTCAATAAATTTAAACAATAGAAACCTTGCCTGGCTTAAGAGCGACCGCGGTAAAAACGGAGTAGATCTTGCCTGGAAAAATGATTCATTATTGTACTGCAACATAAGTTCAAACAATAATTACTTATATCCGGAAGAGAAATATACCTCGCTGATAAATGTCGATAAGAACAAAGCTATAAAAACATTTACTCCGGCTAAAGGCAACCGCCTGGTCGGATTTATAGCTAATAAATATTTGCTTTATGAATTTGATCCGGGGAACAGCGATTACCAAAATGAATATTATTTAATTGAAAAGAATAACAATAAATTATTTAAGGAGTTTAAGAAAGAAGATAATTCTAATGGGCTTGTGTATTTTGAAATGTCAACATCAGGTAAAGAATTTTTTCACATACCTAATAAAGTTTTTAGAGATGAAAATGGGAAATCTATTAATGAGGAAGAGCTGGTTGTACAAAAGGTCAGCAGATCAGCAGGAGAAACAATTTCTCATACACCATCCGGGTTTAAAGACGTAACTTGGTCGCCTGCAGGAAATATTATTTCGTTTTTGAAAGTCGGATCTATAAATTATAATACGGCTACCAAAAATTATACTGATATAAGATATCTATTTTTTTATGATGTAAATTCAAAACAACTAACTAATCTTAAAACATACGAGGTTGACAGTGTTGGAGGAGTAAAAACAGAATTTGATATTCCCAAAACATTACCAAACGGTGCAACAGTATTTAATTATATAGATTATAAATGGTCTCCTTCCGGGAAATACCTTTTTATTAATAGGCAGGATCTATCGTTGAACAGTGTTATTAATAAATGTATTATTTATAATAAAGATTCAAAAAGTGAAAAGACTCTTATTGATAATTATGAAGGCCGAGTCAAGGTTGAAGGATGGTGGGATGATGATTTCATTCTTCTTTCGGAAAATGGTAAATATACTTTTTATGATTTGAGAAATGATAGAAGTGCTAATATTACTTTAAATGGCAGAATTTTATATTTGAAAGAAGAAGATCAGCAACATCAATGATGGAGTTTCATTACTTAAGATATCACATTATTGGAATTACAAATAGCTGATTATTTAAATCTAGAATCTAACAGTAATTTTGCTTTAATGAAATGGAATTGAAGATTCAAAGTTTTGTTTGATCTTTTTTATATTTGTCAGAATTGAGTTTTAATAAACTTTTCTTTACATCTATCAGTGCAGGTTGATCTTTTTCAGCATATTTCCATAATTCCAGGAATCTAGAGTATTCGGCTTTTGCTTTATCATATTTACCTATTTGTTCGGAAAGCTTAGCCAGCCGATAATGATAAATAGGATTTATAAGCCGACGATCTTTACTGTTTGGATCAATCTTCAACAGTTTTTCGTATTCAACAATCGCACTGTCGGGTTTTCCCATTTTTATAAAGGCACACGGGACTACGTCCCTAATATAAGGAACACTGTACATAGGCATTACCCACCCGACACCCATTGAAGCTTTAATTACCGGAGTACTTCTGTAAACACGAATTGCTTCATCTGGTTGTCCCTTGGCAAGAAGAATTTCTGCTTCAAGAATACCATTCTGCATAATAATGATGCCGCGAAGAGCATCTAATCGGCTGAGATTTGATTTTATCTCAGAACATTTTGAGGCGGCAGAATCGATTAGTCCTTGTCTTAAAAATACATTTGCAAGATGATACGCTCTCAATGTCTCATTAAGTATCGGATTTTGAAAAGTTTTTAGGGAATAAAAAGTTTCAAAATCAGTTCGAGCATCCCTTATATTTCCGTGGTTTAATTCATTCCATGCTTTTATCCAGTACATAGGTGCAAAAAATAGACTATCCGACATTTTTTTAGCGTACATTTCTATTTGATCAATTTGACGATTGGATTCAATTTCTCGCCCAGCTAGATAGAGATAGACTGATTTCCAGCAACTGCTATTACCTTTAATTCCTTTTGATGGCCCCTTAATAATTAAGCTATCAATATAATTTAAGCATTCGGGATAATTTTCATTAAGTGCTAAGACATAAGCAAGACTGTTATAACCAAGGTAAAAAGACGGCTGAATACGAAGTGCCTCCTTATATTTAGAAATAGACGCTTTCAGATTTCCCATTAACATATATATTTCACCCATTGAGTCGAATGGATTTGCATCTCCGGGAGAAAGTACGGCATATCTTTGTAAAGCGTCAATAGCTTTTTCGTAAAGATTTTGTGCCGCATAAATGTAAGCAAGTCCGTTTACCGGCGACGCAAAATTAGGATCGAGTTGAATCGCCTTTTCATACTCCACTTGAGCTTCTTTTACTCGAGACCAGCTTTGAAAATATTGCCCCAGCTCATTATGAAATCTTTTTTCACTAGGATATTTTTTTACTAATTCTGTAAGAATGTTAAATCGCCTTAAAGTATTTCTTTCTATTATTGAAGCATATTCAGATTCTATTGCAAGCATTTCTTTTTCAGGAGCCTTGTATGAAAGAGTTTTTGCCTTTACTATGGCTTGTTTCCTTTTTCCAAGTTCAACTAAAGAACCATATGTTCTAGCAAGATAAAGATATGCTATTGCAAAATTAGTATCTATAGAAACAGCATTTTCCAAGTACCTGCTAGCTTCGGTATAATTAAATCTTTCATATTCATCTCTGCCTCTTAGGAAAAAGTTATAAGCATCCATGGAAGAAGTTGTCACTTCCGCAATTTGAGTTGGAGCAGATTCGATTTTTTTCTTTGACAGTCCTACTCCTTTAGCAATTTCTTTACTGAGCTCATCTATTTGTGTATTTAAAATACTCTGTACTCCCTGACCTTTTGTACTTACAGATTTAAGAAGCTCTTTAGTAGTCGCATCGAGTACTTTAACATCGGTAACAAAAGTATCTCCGGCCTTTACATAGCTTCCGATCACTATTGCATGAATTCCTTCGTGTCGGCACAATTCAAATCCCAGTTCCTTACTTATTTCTCCAATATTCCCTTTTCCCATTTGTTTCAATACATCATTCATCCTTTCCCAGGTCATCACTCTCAGATACTTAGACTGTTCCAAGCTTGTAATTAAAAGATTTGGTATAGCTTCACGCAGGTAATCGTATGAAGTGTTTCCGGTTTGATTAGCAAAGGCAATAACAGCAATCGGCTTAGCGTCTGCCGCTGTAATCTCATCGAATAAAATCGGTTTTATGAAAAGGAATGAGATTACAAGAATAATAAAAACAGTTGCAAAAATTATATATTTATTTTTTACCGACTTATTTGCTGCTGGTATTTCGATTTGACTAGGTGCAGTTGTAGTTTCTTTACTTTTTTGAAGATGTTTCAAATCAACGATTAATTCATCAACATGCTGGTAGCGGTCAACCGGATTTTTTGCCAATGCCTTGATCACTATTCGTTCCAACTCCATTGGCACGCCGGAACGTAAGCCTGTTACCGGTTCCGGTTCTTCGTTTATTATCGAATAAAATATTGATTGATCATATTCACCTTTGAATGGAAGCTGACCCGTTATCATTTGATACAATACTACCCCGAGCGACCAAATATCTGTTCTTCTGTCTACTTCTTGTCCCTTTATCTGTTCAGGCGACATGAAATTTACTGTTCCTAAAGTTGAGCCTTCTTTTGTAAGAACAGTTTTACCGGATAGTTTCGCAAGTCCGAAATCTATTATTTTAACTATCCCTTCTGTTGTTATAAATATATTCGATGGTTTTATATCCCGGTGGATAATTCCCTTTTCATGTGCTTTAGTTAATCCTTGAGAAATCTGGATCGTAATATCAATAGCGTCATCAATTTTCAACGGTCTTTTTTCAATTTTCTCTTCTAATGTTTCCCCCTCGTAGCAGGTCATAACAACAAATAATTGATCATCTTCAGTCTGATCGATCTCATGAATGTTGCAGATATTATTATGTTCTAATGCAGAAGCAGCCTGTGCTTCATGAATAAAACGTTTTTTTGCTTCTTCATCTTTGCTTAATTCCGTAGGTAAGAATTTAATGGCTACAATTCGTTCAAGCTTGGTATCCTCGACTTTATATACTTCTCCCATCCCTCCTTCGCCGAGTTTCTCGAGAATTCTATAATGAGATATAGTTTTACCAATCATAATATCACCCATTTAATTTGCTGGCTTACAACTAATCTACATATTCAAGAAATTCTACTGATATAATTTACATTTTATTACGCATTTAATCTTTAGAATATTTTTCAATAATAGTTTCATAACCAGGCAGCTTTCGCAGTGGATCGTATATCGGATCGAGCTTTAATCTATTTATCGAAAATCCGGTATAATTTGAAAGCAAGTAATTAATTTGCATCAACGCATTATCATAATCACCAACTAAAGTATATATTCTTGCCAGGTAGCTCACTTGAGTAACCTTCGGTAATATTTCAACATTTTTTGGCGCTAACTTCAGGGCTTTGTTAAAGGCAGCCAATGCTTTAGTTTTCTCGCCCAATCCAGCGTAAGTTATAGACAAGGATAGAGGTAGACGAATATCATCATGATTAACCGAAAATTTTTTCTCCAATTCGATTTTCGAAGAATCAAAATATATTCTTGAGAGTTTATCATTTTTTAAATATTTGTAAATTAATGCAATCATCTGGGAATTCGGAATAAAATCATAATAGGAATTTCGATATTCTTTTTTTGAAGATTTTAGCTGCTTCAATGCTTCATTAAAATTTCTATCAATTATGTCTAAGTATATTAAGTACCACCACTTTCCATAATTATTATTGTTTTTGATAGTCTGTCTTGCAAGTTTCGTATTACCTTTCCAATCGATGTAATTATTAGCAATATTTAAATATGGTTTTTCACTTTCATTTGAAGCTAATTCTATAGCCCGTTTAAAAAATTTTTCCGCATTCTTATAATCACGTTGATAATTAAAGAAATTACCAACCCACACAGCATACCTAATATTAAATGGATCTAACGAAAAAGCTTTCAACACAAAGGGCAACTCCAAGTCATATTTGCTTAAAAGATAATTAGTTATCCCTATCATAAAATTAGCCTCGGCATTATTAGGTCTTATTTCCAGTACTTTCTTAAATTCTACCAATGCTTTTTGTAATCCATTCGGTTGAAGAAAATAATAATAACCACCTTGTGCCAAATGTACTTCTGCAAGTTCAGGATTAAGTTCCCTAGCTTTTTGCAAATGACTGGAGATTTTTTCAAGAATTGCCGGATCTTTTTTAATATAATTATATGAAGTAAGATACATCGTAGCAAGTAAAGCATGAGCAGCAGCAAAATTGGAATCGAGATCTATAGCAGTTTTATAAAGATTTATTGCTTTTAAAAAACGAGAACTGGAAACACCAATGTCCGCAAATTCAGTTCTAGTTGCTTTAAGATAATACTCATATGCATCGAGGTTCTTTGTTGGCGGAGATTCGGAAGCAAATTGACGCGGTAATATTTTTATACCCAATTTATCAACTACGTTTTGCGCTATTTCATTTTGGACTTTAAAGACATCATTAATAACCTTGTCATAAGAATCCGACCAGATATTTTCATCGTCCGACACTCTTACCAATTGGGGAATAATTCTTATGCGGCTTATTTTGTCTTTGTTTTTTTCCCATTGAACAGTACCTTCAAGAATATAATCAACTCCTAATTCCTTACCGATTTCTTTTGCTGTCTTCTTTGATTTGGCAAATTTCTCAGCGCTGCTTCTTGAAATTACACCGATGCTCCCTAATTCGGCAAGCTTGTTTGAAATTTCTTCTCTCATCCCCTGTGCAAAATATTCATCCTCCGGGGAACCTAAATTTACAAACGGAAGGACTACTATCATTTTCTTTTGGGAAGTAATAGATATTGTTTCATTCGTACTATTTACCAAACCTAAATAATAAACCACAACCAGTCCTAACACTACCATAAGAATTGAGGCGGCTATTATCTTTGTCTTTAAACTTATTTTTCTTGTTGTGGCTTCTGCAAATGATAAATGTTCTCTTCCCGTCTTTTTATTCTGTTTCGCTTCTATATCTGATATCAATTCATCTATTTTCTGATATCTATCATTTGGAGATTTTGTTATTGTCTTCTGTAATATAGATTGTAATTCCGAGGGGACTTTGTTTAAATCCGGTTCCTCATTTAATATAGAATAAATTACTGCCTGATCGTAATCCGCATTAAACGGAAGAGTACCGATAAGCATTTCGTAGATTACCACCCCCAATGCCCAGATGTCCGTCCTTTGATCTACTTCCTCCCCCCTTGCCTGTTCAGGAGACATATACGATATTGTTCCTACCGTAGAACCCATTTGCGTCAGTTGTGTCCTTCCGGATGATTTCGCTAATCCGAAGTCAAGTATCTTTACAATTCCCTCTTCATTAATGAAAATATTAGCTGGCTTTATATCTCTATGAATAATTCCTTTATTATGTGCTTTGCTTAATCCTTCAGCTATCTGCAAGAATATTTTTACGGCTTTATCAGGAGTAATTGCTCCTTTCTCAATTTTGCTTTTTAATGTCTCGCCTTCATAGTAAGCCATTGCAATAAACGACTGACTGTCTTCTGTCTCTCCTATTTCATATATAGTGCAAATGTTAGGATGGTCTAATGCCGATGCAGATTGAGCCTCATAAACAAATCTTTTTTTTGTTTCTTCATCAAATGAAAATGCGGCAGGTAAAAACTTAAGAGCTACCGTACGCTTGAGTTTGGTGTCTTCGGCTTTGTAAACTTCACCCATTCCTCCTTTGCCCAGTTTTTCGAGAATTCTGTAATGAGATATAGTCTTACCAATCATAAAATCACCCATTTAATTTATCTGCTTCCAACTAATCTACATTTTCAAGAAATTCTACAATTATAATTTACATTTTATTTTGTATTTAATCTCTTAAAAAGAGAGTAAGCTATTACATAATTTAGTCTTTCCCAACTTTGAAAATGCAAGAAAAATTTTCTATCATCCAGCAACCATTATAATTTAATAAACACTATCCGGCTCCCGCAAAAACACCGAGAGCCGGGTAAAACTATTAAATCAAAGCGGCTACTATTAAATTCTAATAAAACCGGGACTATAATATTAGATAGAATTACTTTATTTAATAATAATTTTTGGTGGCGAATCTGCTTGTGCAAACATGCTGTCGGCTGAACAGAATACTGCATAAACATAAGTATAGAAAGGTGCATTGTCTTTTATTTTAAGTTTAAGTTTGTGTCCGCTCCTTATATATTTAGTATATCCGTTCGTAAGACTGTCATCTCTGCCAACCGGCTTAAAAATACTGTCCGGGAACTGAAAATAAGCATTTGTTCCTTCCACTGTCCAAACGATGGTATCTTTCCTATACACTTGCAGTTTAGTTTTTGTAGTGTCGGTAGCATCAACAACTCTCCAGATTCCGTCAACCTTTATGATTTTCATCTCATACTTTTTAGGCGATTCTGAGGTTGACTGCTGTTTTTGATTGCAGGAAATAAATATGGATAATAACATACAGATTACAAGCAGCCCTATTTTACTTTTCATTACTTCCTCCTTTTCTTAACTAAAATTAAAATAGTCTTTTCATAATGTTATATTGATCCGCTTTGGATAATATTGTTTGTCATTTGTTTTCTTTATTATTTATTTCAGACACCTCTTTCTTATATAGTTTATCAGTAATAAGCTTTTTCAAATCAGGCTGGCTTTCAATATCCGATCTGGAGTATCCGTTCTTAATCGATTTAATTATCCATTCAATAGCTTTTTCCCTTTCGCCTAATTGTTCATAAGTAGCGCCTGCCCGAAACATATTCTCCGCATCGTTCGGTGCCATTTTCAGAGATTTGCGAACATCCTCTAATGCTTTTTGTTTGCTGCCTACCATTGAATAATAACCTGCGAGTAAAGTAATCAACTGCTGATCATTCGGATTGACCTTTTTAGCAAGCTCACCTAATCTTATTGCATGCCAATAAGCCGAATCTGCTTTATCCCGCTCACCTGGCGCCCAATAATAGGCGGCTCCTAAATTTCCCCATATTTGATAATCATTATCATTCAATTCAACAGCTTTTTCATAATTTCTTGCTGCTTCCGCATATTTACCCTGTATGTAGTATAGAGTACCGAGATTTGAAGCAATGTAGTATGATTTTTTTATACTAAAAGCTTTCTCAAACATATCACTTGCATCTTCCAGTTTATTGGTATAATAATACATAGCTCCGAGCGCATTAAGTCCTAAATAATTTTGCGGATTAAGATCAATCTCCTTTTTAAATTGAGAAATTGCATCAGAATACTTGGAATGATTGCTGTAAAAAATTCCCAGGCTATGGTAACCGATCCAATTCGAAGGCTGCATTTCAATTGCCCTTTTATATGTACTTTCCGCATCGCTAATTAATCCCTTATCTTCATAAGCTTTTGCCAATCCTTGGTATGCTTCATAACTAACCGGGTCTATATCCAAAGCCCTATTAAAATCAGCTACAGCTTTATCATATTTCCCGGTGCCTTCATGAATATTTCCAAGAACAATGTTTATATAAGCAGCTTTGCTGTTCAGCTTGTAAGCATACTCGGCCTCCGTTACTGCTTTTTCAGCCCATTCGTTTTTTTTAACCAGTTGATATTTTTCCCAATACGCTTGAGCTAAACCTGCATGAGCTATTGCATAAAGTGAATCCCTGTCTATTGCAATCATAAATGCATTTATTGCAGATTCAACCTTATTCAAACTATTTTTCTTCTGGAGATATCCTCTTCCCTGTATATAATATTCATATGCTTCGGGAACATTGGTCTCTCCTGTTTCGAGCATTCCGCTCAATTTAGGATTTAACTGGAGGTTGATCATCTTTAAAAGAGTAATAACGGATTTATTCTGAAGGATAATCAGATTTTTTTCATTAACATCAATTACAAATGAGTTAAGCTGGCGAAGATTTTTTGCATCGATTAAATTTAAAGTTAAACGAAAAACATTATCCAGTTGCAGCAAACTGCCTGTTACGGTAAGATTAACTCCGAAAAATTTATTTGCCTCGCCGGGACTTTTTATATTATTTTTTAATATTTCGCTTACGGGGATTACCCAGAGAGAATTATGAAATTGCTGAAGCTGTGTTAACTTGCTTGTTAGTATTTCAGTAAGCCCGTTGCAAAATGCCTGGTTGGAAGCAGAGCCTTCGATATCCGAGATAGGCAAAACCGCCAGATGCGGTTCTTGAATTACATTATTTGATTCGATTTTAGATTCCAAAAGTGGTCTGCCAATTGTAAACAATAACACAACTAATAGAACTATTATTATTCCTGAGCCTATTAATAAATTTTTACTTCTTTTAAAGTTTATTAATAACGGGATTCTTAATTGTTTATTTGTTTCAAGATTAGAAAGGTTAGCTACTGCAACGGATTTATCATTAAGATTGATTAAGATATCTGAAAAATTTTGATACCTTTTTTTCAAATCCTTTTGCAGGCATTTGTCTACGATTTTTTCCAAATAAACCGGGCAGCCTTTTATTAAGGACAATAGTGCAGGCTCATCATTAACAATAGCGTAAGCTATAGATTGTTCATAAGCACCTGTAAAAGGCAAATGTCCGCTTATCATTTCATATAAAACAACGCCGAATGCCCAAATATCGGATTTTTCATCAGCCTCGTTGCCCAGAATTTGTTCCGGAGACATATAAGAGACAGTGCCAAGCGTTGTACCTTCTTTAGTAAGATTAATCCCTTCTCCCATTTTGGCAAGTCCGAAATCCAATATTTTGACTGTACCTTCTTCCGTTATCATTATGTTGGATGACTTAATATCTCTATGCGTGATTCCTTTTTTATGTGCAGCTTTTAAACCTTCTGCAATTTGTGCCGCATATTTTGTTACTTCTTCAATAGTAAAAATAATGGAGGTTTGCTTTTGAAGATGTTCGTTTCTCATCTCAATAATATCTTTTAATTCTTTACCTTCCAGATATTCCATTGCTATGAACATACTCTCATCTGTCTCTTCAATAGCATAAATTTGCGTAATGTTAGGATGATTAAGTGCAGCGGCAGCCTGTGCTTCCTGTTTGAACCTGGATAATTCCGTTTCGGATGCTGTAATATGAGGCGGAAGAAATTTAAGAGCCACAATCCTTTTAAGCAACAAATCCTCAGCTTTATATACTACGCCCATTCCCCCCTGACCCAGTTTCTCAATTATTCTGTAATGCTTTATTGTTTTTCCAGTTAAATCGTTCATAACTTGATCTTATATAAACAGTTAATACAATTAAATTTGTCAGAATAATAAATTGTATAGGTAATTAAAATATTTTTAGTAGAGGATTTGGGATTTTGTATTTTGAATGATTCCGCAATCGCGTTTGATTGTATAACTTGCTTCATCCTAGAAAAATTTATCTATTTTTTAACGTAAAAGCAAGAAAAATTTTGAAGAGTTAAAAAACTATCGGCAATAGGTACAACATAAAAAATTATTTCAATTTAACTAATACTTACAAAAAGGGAAGAAAATATTTTTAAAAGTTACCGAATAATTTTAATATGATAAAATTGGTAGCTTATGCCCGCTTTAATTTTTTTATAAAACATTACCATTTTATCGTGCAAAGTAGAATTATTTCTTCATATTTATTATCCTACATAAAGAAAAAATAATTTATTAATTATCAGCTAATCAAGAATAAATTATTTTTGTATAAGAAACTGCAATGATCTATAACTATTTGAAAAGCCCAATATCTCGGATAGAATTAAGGAAATGATATCCCTAATATTTCTTTATCGCTTTAAATAAAATATCGATATTTATTAAATATAATCATTGGGTCAAAGGTGTAAAGAGAAAAACATAAATTTTTCACTTTGGCTTGCTCAACATTTTGAAGGACGGGAGATTGAACTCTTTTAGATAAAGACCGGATGTACTCCTTTCGAGAAAAACCGTTTTTATTAATTAATTCACCTTCTATAATGATTTGACTATTTTATAAAATTAACAGTTGAATAATCCGAAAGTACAGATTCTTTATTATTACTATCTACAGCGGAAATTTTGTAAAATATCTTACTTGAATTGTTTTCATTAATTGTTTTTGTATCTGTCCATCTTGTTTGTGAAGCTGAAACAGTTGCTGCATAATAATATCTTTCAGCCCCCTCCCCGTCAGTTTCCGTCTTATAAATTTTATAGGATGATAAATCAGGTTCGGTATTTGCCGACCATGTCAGCATAATCCGGTTAAATGAATTAATTGAAGCTCTCAAATTTTGCGGTTTGGCAGGTGGAACATCTGTCAAGGTACCGGGAATAACATATTGCTTAATCTGTAATTCATTTTCATTATAAATAACTTGAAATGAAACATTATTTAGAGGGGGATTACTCCATGGACTAAAAACATCTACATAACCCGGCTTCATTTCATTTTTTCCGTTTCCTTTGAACAAAAGCTTGAAATAATCTTTCCCATCTGAATTATAAGCTTGAATGAAACTTGATTTCTTCAAACCTGATTTAGGATCGGTATATACAACATCCTGCGAATCGAAATATCCGGTAGCAGCATTTTGCATTCCCTTTTTGAAAACAGGAACTGTTACATTTGTTCCGGGGAAAACCGCATAATGGTCGACGGACCAATTCGCCTTGCCCTCTGCGTTGTAAAACGAAAGGTCATAATTAATATTACCCCTTTGGTATAAAACATATATTCCTTTTCCTCCTGTTGTTTGATCTATATTATCAAGAGGCGATATCCTTTGATGGTTTTCCAAATAATAATATTGCTTCGGTTTGGTATTTGGAACAGCTATCCTTAAAGCGTCCCCGGTTGTAACGTAATCACGTAAGGTAATTGGTTTATCCGGATTATAATCATACTCCTTTATGTTAATCCAACCGAGTCTATTACGCTCATATGAATTTACTACTTGGCATCGGGAACTATATCCGGCCATTATGCCCCAAACACCTGTTCCAATATGGAAGGAAGTATTGCCCAGCAGATAATGTCCGAATTCATGAATAGTATATTGTTTTACAAGTGCATGACCGTTATAGCCTCTGGCTATTGTAAGACCGGACCCAGAATTGTATGCTTGGGGATATCCAAACTGTACATGCCTCACCCCGTTATCGACATCAAAAGAATTCATGTTGTTATCGCCGCCAAGCGAAGCTTCGCCGGAGTAATTAAAATCGTAGTCGAAAGTAAAAGTTGATAAAGAGACATCGTGATAAATATTTCTCCAAATTACCCAAATCATGTCGATAACTCCGTCCGGCTTATTTATATTTTTATATGATCCAATTCGTTTCCAGTTGTCAAAAGGAGAAAAGTTTACAGTTTTGTTAATTTTTTGAATTACTTCCTGGTTTATAAAGGCCCTTCCTTTGTTATTGGAACTATACCATTTACGCGTATGAGGGGCAATTACAGAATAACAATTGCCGATTACTATTAGCGAATCAAGCGACATTACCCGGAAGTACTGTGTTATATTCCCGGTAGTTGACATCTCCGCAGTTGTTGAATCAATAAAGTTATGAATATATGAAGGTGCCTCTCCCTTCGGCCATTCCGCCCACGACGTATCCCAGTTATCGTCCGGGAATTGCGCGAAGATAATCAGCATTCGCAGAAAGCTATTGGGAGTTTTCGAAGTTATATATCTTCCTCCGACCTGATCTGAATTATGCGATGAATCTGACTGAAGTTTATGTTTATCAAACGAATCAAGACCATCTGAAGCAAAACAATTCCGGATTAAAAGAAATGCAAAAGCTATTAGAAATGAAATTATTTTTAAATTGGTCTGCATGCTTTACATTATTAAAAATAAATTAACTTATACAATTAAAGTTCGGGAAGTTTTTACTAAAATCTTTTTTCAAAGGATTAATATAACTAAATAATAAATTCAATTATAATTAGAGTCAGAAAGGAAGAGGATTTGAAAACGCTGCTTTTGGAATAAGACTCATAAAAGTATAATAAAAGAAATAATACATTTTTAAAAATATTACCGTCCTATTGATTGTATTTTAAAAATGCAATAGTTAATTTATGCTGAATTGTGGGAATAATTTGATGTATATCAAAATAATTGAGTGACTTTTCATTCTAAAGGATCTTTGATGAAAGATAAAACACCGCATGAAAAATTAGGCGGTAATAATAAAATTGTAAGTCCGGCGAGGAAAATAAATAAGTCTTCTTCAAAGTCGGATACGGCAGCACTTAATAATAAATCAATTCAACAGCTCAATTTTAATCACGACCCTCTTAATTTAACTTTATTCCAGGCATATTACAGAAAATCATATAACCTGGTTTTTGAAATTGTAGAAAACTTTATTACCGATTTAAACGAAGAATTCCGCTTTAAGTTAAAAAGTAATCAAAACTATAAACCTATAATAGATTCAATTCACAATTATTTTTCTTTAAAAATTTTTGAAAAAATAAAAACCGATAAAACTCTCGATAATTCCCTGGAACAATATGAAAGCGATACCCACAGCGATGAAAAGACCGCGTTGTTTTATAAACATTTATTGCAGAGTCATATGGACGAATATATTCAATTAATTAGGACGTTCTCTTTAGTCTTTGTTAAAAAGAATCAAAAGGATCTTTTACAAAAGCTTGGTATCTATAAACAAAACAATCATAAAGGAAATAACAAGACCAAAGAACTTGAAATAATTTATTCTTCAATTCCTTTTACTCAAGAAAAATTAATAAAAGAAAATCTCGGCATAATAGAAGGCAAGTCTGATGTGAAGTCGGCGGTGTATGAAACAATTAAAAGGATGGAAGATTCCGGGAACATAGAACAATCAAGATATAATCCTGATAAGATATACGACGACTTTATTAAAAATTACAATCACAAACCTTATCAGGAACTGATAGAAGAAAATTTGAAAAGATTAGATGATAATCGGACGGAATAAAATCAAAAATGGAAATTTCCGCCTAATTTGTTACTCTAATATGATTAGAATATATCCATGCATTTCCATCTAAGTATACTTCAACTCTGTATGCACCGTTTTTATCTACAATAAATTCACATTCGCGATTTTCAACCGAATCAATTTGTTTTCCATTCTTTATCAATCTTATCTCGGAAGCTTGAGCGGGCACTAAGACTTTAAATTTCACTTTACCTTTATTAGTAATTTTTTCTCCCATATTATATTTTGTATGATCAGCTTCGGCAAAGAATCTGAATCCCTTTGAATCTCCGTGGTAATCATTACTAAAAAAACACATTCCGTTTTTCAGGGCATCATAAATTATTTTTTTGGGATTTTCAATTTGTTTAGGGTCTTCATCTCTAACAATTTCATTTTTTGTTAAGATATGTGTCCTGATCGATTTAAATAAAACTTTGTAGGGAAAAATTTCAACCTCAAAAAATCCGAGGACATTATATTTATGAGCATGAGCGTCAACTCCGCCTATGCCAACGACTCGTCGTTTCAAGTTCAATTCATCCCAAACTTTAAGCGTTTCTTCAGGCGGTTTTGTAATTGATTTTAGCGGATGAAGAAAATTTTGATACTTATTTTGTTCAGTAAGATTTTCCATCCATTCCGACATGTGATTCCATACTTCTATTCCAGTAAAGTCTTCAGTATCCCATTCAATCCACGGGTAAGGCGGATGTTCCTTCATATGCGTTCTTTTTTCATGAGGGTGAGCTAAAAATCCTATTCCTCCGGCTTCCTTAACTTTTCTAACATATTCTTTCGCGGAAATTCTGGTTGAAAATGCATCTTCAATATTAAATGCGAGATAATGGTTTTTATTTCCTTTATCATTTATCTCGCAGCCTACCAATAGCAGAGTATTGTCGTACCAGCCTTCATAGTTTTCATTTAATGCCCGTAAAGTATTATGATCCGTTAGTATGATATAATCCAATCCGACTTCACCGGCGAATTTTGCAATATCGGGGACCTCTCCCGAACCGTCGGAGAAGATCGAATGCATATGTATAGCACCTACGTATTCAAACATCTTTTTATAATTTTTTGGAATTGTAAGATAGGAATATTTATTTAATTACAAAATATTAGAATAAATGGGTTAAATTATTATGTCATCTTATGCAAAACCTTGAAGGTCGCATTTCAAGACCTTCAAGGTTACATAGTTTCAGCATCCTTCAAGATATAAACACTGACATTGAAGGATAATTTGTAAGATGATTATTAAGTAAATTTATAAAACTTAACTCATAATAATATTGAAGTTACGCAATATCGAAATAATTTAATTCTTCTTTATAAAAAAACCCGCTGTATGGAGCGGGTTTGAAAATTAATATTTATTTAAAAGATTAAATTAAAAAGCATAACTAGTTGATATATAAGCAAAGGTTGGCCCTCCGCCACCAATCATGTTTAAACCCTGCCTAATTACATCGCTGTTAACTGTTGCATCTAAAGAAAAATCACCAAATCTTAATCCAATACCTAATGTAACAGTACCGGGAGAATAAGACGTCATAATGGTTTTTTGAACTTGTGTTACAGACCCTGGGACTGGGGTTTCGTCAGTGAAGTTAGAAGTAGAAGCCATATATCCTAATCTGGCAACAAGCCACTTTGTTGCGATCCATTCAGCACCCAAATTCCATGTTGGAAACTCAATAAAGCTGTGTGAGTACTGAGGTGATTCATTTGGAACAGATGGATATTTAATATTATTAAAATCTATACTTATTCCTCCCGCTAATAAAAAATCATCTACCCGGTAATTTGCACCTACTCCAAGTCCAAAATTAAAAATAGATTCAAGATCACCGCTTTGTCCTTGAGTTTCTATACTACCGGAAGCAGATTGAAGATTAATCATAGGAACAAAGGTTAGCCTTCTGGATACATTTATAAATGATCTTGCATTAATTAAAAATATCGTTTGCGAAAGCTTTGTTGTGAATCCTGTAGACGGTTGATAAGAGACTGATGGAAATATTAGACTAGCTCCAGCATCAAGCATAATATCACCTGTTAACCTAGTTATTAATCCTGCATTAATTCCAAATTGACTAGCATCTCCTATTTGAGGATTAAATCCGACATTGTCAATTTCATGTTGGGTAGCCGCATAAGCTATTCCGAAACCAAAGGTTGATGAACCGTATCTATAAGAAGCCAAAGCTTCAAAATTATTGTTTAGAGATACAACTCCGCTTATTCCCGGCATATTATTAATCCTCTGAACCAAGCCGTACGGGTCTAAAGTACTAATAGATACAAACTGGTTGTTGGTGTTAACTGTTACAAGCGCACCTAAAGTAAATCTGGAATTAAGCCTCGCATTTAAACCGGCAAACTGTCCACTGCTTTGGTCGCCGAAAGAAGTTCCTGCATTGGAGCCGATATCTCCCCAAAGGAAATTATAATAGTCCGATGCCCATGCCGGATTTAACTTGATAAATTCCGGATCGATTATGTAAGGATTATTCCCCATAGAATAAATACGTGCCTGTCCGCCTGTTCTTTGAATATCCTGCGCATTAACAGAGGTTAATGTAATTAAGAATATTAAGAAAAATATTATGGACACAATTCTATTCATATTTTTACCTCACCTTGGTTGTTATTGTAAAAAATTACTAACCGCAATAAAACTATCGTATATCATATTAAAAATCAATCTAATTGTTTAAAAAGCAATTAGATATACGGTCGGGCAATAAATGAATAATCAGCTTAATTAAATATGAAAATTAACTTACGGACAAAAAAATAATTTTTATGCGTCTATCATGTAAATAAAAAAACCGGGATTAACCCGGTTCTTAAATAATAAATTTGTTTAACGATTATATCTGACTCAATGTCTTTTTAGCCAATTCGCCCATTTTGGTCCTGGGATGACCTTTAGCCAGCTTAGTCCATATTTCTTTAGCTTTTTCCTTATTCCCGCTGCTGAAAGCAACTGCACCTAAATTATAATATGCTTCAAGGCTGTTTTTATCAATTGAGATTATCCGTTTAAGTAATTCTTCTGCTTTTGTAAAATTTCTGCTTATATAGTTTATACGGGCTTCAGAATATAATATATCGATTCTTTTAGGATCAACTTTTAAAATTTTATCGAAATAATTTAACGCTTCTTTCATCTGGTGAGCAGCTTCTAAAAATTTAGCATAGCGTTTAATCTTCAGAGTATCATTGGGGGATTTTTCAACTTCCTCTTTCAGCATTTCCATCTTCTTCATTACACTTGCCATTACGTTTTCTTTATCCGGCTGGTTTCCAGGCATTCCAAGGCTTTTATGAAGACTATCATTAGGCATTTGCTTATTTGTTATATCATTTGGTATACTTGTCGAAGTGGAAGTGTTACGGCTGGATACAATCCAAAAGACAACTACTGCTAAAATCAGCCCAAACCCGTATATAAAAACAGGTTTAATATTTTTCATTTAATTCTCCTCGCTTTAAAATATGTTTTTCAATTCAAGCAGATTTTATACCAATAAAAATCTTCATTTCAAACTTAAAAAAGATCAAATTTTAACCTAAAAGAGGAATAATTTTAACGAAGATTTCGAAAATGCAAAATATTTCAATTAAACTTCTCAAAGATAGGAATAAAACTTAGAAAGGATTTAACAGAAATAAGATTTTCTAAAGAAGTATTTTATAGTCTTTGGATCGATTCTCTTGCTTTTTGTGCAACCGATGAAGCAGGAAAGTTATTTACAATCTTTGACCATAATTGACGTGCTTTTGCTCTATCTCCTTTTGTTGCATATACAGCGCCTAAATTGTACATAGCTTCAACATTGTTTTTATCGATATTTAAAATTTTGTTCAAGCAACTCTCAGCCTCATCAAAATTCTTATCATTATAATAAATAAAAACCAGTGAGGTTAAAATGTCGATTCTTTTAGGATCTTTTTTAAGAATCTTATTATAATAATAAATTGCCTGGTCTTTTTGATGAGCCTCGTTTAAAAAGTCGGCATATTCTCTGATTTTTAATGTATCATTTGGATGCTTTTTAACATCTTTTTTTAATTCATTCATATGCTGCATAATACTGTTCATTACATTATCTTTGGAGGGTTTTTCAGCTAAGGGATTCGTCAAACTCCTATGGATTGAATCATTCGGCATTTGCTGATTTGTAATATCCCCCGGCGGTGCCGTCATTGATGAAGTCGATGTATTTTTATCATTCGGTGAAATTAAGTAAAAAAGGATTATACAAATTATAATTCCAGCTAAATAAATATACAGAGGCTTAATCTTTTTCATTTAAATGCTCCGGTTAATAAACTAATCAAACATATTATTGATTCTATTTTCAAAATGTTAAAATAACAATATTAAAATCTATAATTAATTCCGCACATAAATCTACCGTATGTAGTTTTTCCTTCAAATTCTCCTTCGTAATAAAAATTAAAAAATATTTGGCTTATCAGTTTAGTGGAAATTTGTACCGATGCAATCTTTTGATCGAGATAATTGGGTACACTTGTAAAACTGTAATGCAATTTTGAAATACCGGCGGATATACTTGTAAAGTTTATCGGAATATATTTGGTTAAAGTAATGCCGTATACTAAACCGGTAAGATAGCTGCTGAACATTCTGTTGAATGAAAGCGAAAGCGAAATATCAAACAGGGGAATTTCCGATTGAGTTAAAGAAATATTAATATTTCTGGAAGGCTTAACATCGCCTTTTTGATAGCTGTACCCTCCTCCCAAATTTATAAACGTTTCTGAAAACGGCCTGATGAAAAAGCTTAAACGATATCCCTGTCTGATTAGATTCTGGAATAGACTGTCATATAAACTTTTAAAAGTTTGATAATAAATGACACTCCTTCGTGCATCATAAGATAAATTTATTGTTAACGGTCTTATTGGTGTATATTGAGTTGAAATATAAAGGCTCGTTAAAGAAAAATCATTTTTAGCTGTATTGTTTTGAAGTTTAAAAAGATCGACTTCCGACGATAAAAAGAAATAAAGATTATTTATTATATTATTATTGTGTTGAAAATAAAGAAATCTTCTGTCCGTTTTACCGTGATTGGATTGTTGAAAAGCTCCGATTGTAGTTTGCATTTGTCGATGATTCAAAGTATCGGATCTGTTAATATATGCGCCGTATTCCAACAAATTTGAATTTAGGCCCATATGCAAAAAGTCAGGCCTTGAACCTACAACGCCGCCGAAAGCAAAATTTCCGAAACCTTTTTCAATTTGTAAGCCGTCAACAGGGCCTACACTTGAAATATTATTATTCATATGCCTTCCAAGCCAGACGTTAAATTTATTTACTTTGTAGCCTAATGATAAATCGTAAACCTTAACATTATTAAACACATTTGATTTTATACTGCCCCATTCCGAAGTTAAATAAGAAAAGTTCATATAATTAGAGAAATAAAAAGGTGTTCCTCCAATATTTTCAGCATTCATATTCAGCGAATACCACCAGCTCTGAGTCGGAACGCTATTTTCATAGTTGGCAAATCCGGAAAAAGAATTTGCTGTAAAGCTGCCGTAAAAATTAGATCGGCGGGAGGGAATATTAAATTTGTCTTTTTTGATTTTCTGTTGCTTTATATCTTTAACTAAATTTGTATCCTTTTCATCGCCTGCTTTTTCTATTGCTAAAGTTTTTTCGTCATTATGCCTGGCCCAGACATAAACTTCATCGCCTATTTTTAAATTTAAGTCGCTTATTTTTCTACCCGAACATGAACCCGAAGATAAAAACTGTATAACCATAACGGGAACAAACTTTCTTTTATAAAAATAAAAAGCTGTGTCCCCTGCCGATATACCTTCTGTATTTTCAAATCTAAGGTAAATATTCTGCGATGTTATAAAAGAAATTTTACCTTGTTTTTTGCTTACATAGGTTTTTGCCAGAGACATTTTCAACGAAAATGTCAGTAATAAAATAAAAAAAAGTATTTTCATAATAATCTTATACATTAACACAGATTCCAAATTTTAATTTAATCACCGCTGCCGGTTTTATGGCAGTTATAACAATCCTCGTCCTGATGATGAGCATCTTTATGACACACTGCATTACATGAATGAATTGCAAAATTAGAAATTGTCTGATGACAATTTGCGCATGCCGTGTTATGGCTTCCTGTAAGCGGGAAATACGATGTATGATAAAATGTAGAAGGTGTCCACGCAGTTGTTGTATGGCACTGAGTACAATCTGTTGGATATCCGGCCGATTGATGGGGCGGATTTGTTGTATTATTATAATCAGCTGTATGGCAAGCATAGCAAGTGGTCGGCGGCGGAGTTGTATAACCCGTTGTATGACATGATTGACACGAAACGCTTGTATGAGCACCTGTTAATGGAAATCCCGTTGTACTATGATCAAATGTTGCCCCGGTCCAATCTGTTGTTGAATGACATTGAGAACAATCATGCGGAAATCCTTGAGTACTGTGCGGCGGATTTGTTGTATTTGCATAATCCTGACTATGACAAGAATAACAGTCCGTTGTTAAGCCAGTTACTGTTCCTTTATGGCAGGATGAACAATCCAAAGATACATGTGCGCCTGTTAGTGTAAATCCTGTAGTCGCATGATTAAATGTTGATTGCGTCCAGTTTGTTGTAGCATGGCAATCCTGGCATGTTTGCGGTAAACCGGCTGCTGTATGACTTGGATTGGTAGTATTTTGATACGTCGGTTGATGACAGCCATAGCACGTAGTTGGAGGAGGAGTTGTATAGCCGGATGTATGGCATGAATTACAGGTTGTTGTTGTATGAGCCCCAGTCAGCGCGAAACCCGTTGTACTATGATCAAAGTTTGCACTACCCCAATTTGTTGTTGAATGACATTGTGAACAATCATGTGAAAATCCTTGAGCTGAATGATTAGGATCCGTTGTTCCGGCATAATCCTTACTATGGCACGAATAGCAATCACTCGGAGTATTTGTATAACCTGCAGTATGACAGGATTGACAAGAAACCGAAGCGTGCGCACCTGTTAATGCAAAGCCTGTAGTACTATGATCAAAATTAGCATCTCCCCAGCTTGTAGTCGAATGACACTGAGAACAATCATGCGGAAATCCTTGTGCAACATGATTAGGATCTGTTGTGGCAGCATAATCTTTACTGTGACATGAGTAGCAGTCGGTTGGTGTATTTGTATAACCGGCAGTATGGCATGATTGACAGGAAACCGAAGCATGCGCACCGGTTAAGGGAAATCCCGTTGTGTTATGATTAAATGTCGCTTGAGTAAAGCTGTAAATATTATGGCAATCTTGACAAGTAGTTGGGAATTTCGCTTGAACATGATCGGGATTTTTTGCCGCTAAATACTGCTGCTTATGGCAGGGATAACAATCTGTTGTTAATCCTTTAAAGTTTGTACCGGGTGCGTGGCAGCTGAAACAATCTGCAATATTATGACCCCCAACCAAAGGGAAAAAACTATGATTGAAATTAGATGCACCCCAGGTAAAACTTGTCATACTATGACAGTCTAAACAGTTCGTTGAAAAATTTGATTGAACATGATTAGGCGCTGTTGTTGCATAATATTGTTTTGCATGACAACTAAAACACGAAACACTTTGCGGGGGGAAATATAAATTCTCATAGCCGGAATGACAGCTGCGGCAATCGACATTTAAATGAACTCCAACAAGCGGGAAACGGCTGTTCTGATGTATTTGAATTATGTTTGCAACTATCCATGTATTAGTTGTATGGCATTTTTCGCAGTTCGGTCCAAGAGAATTTTGATGAACATCTTTATGACAAGAAATACATTCGGTTTTTACTTCAGAAAAGATTAAACTTTTATGACAAGATTGACAATCAACTTCGGCATGTTCCCCGGTTAACTTAAATGAAGTTTCCTTATTATGATCAAACTTTATATGCTTGGGTATAGTCTTCCAATTCGAGGATTCATGACAATAAGCGCAGTCAATTTTCAAATCCTTCCCGTGCGGCGACTGCGGGAATATATTGACGGTTATTGCTAGCAAAAATATTATGAATGACAGGAAGCGCATTTAAAATCTCTTAATTTGTATTTTATAAATTCATTTCCGTTTTCCGTAACCTTCCTATGACACGATGAACATAATAGTTTTTCGTGTGCACCTTTCAAAGGAAACGCCGTTTTTTCATGATCAAAATTCACAGGTTTCCAATTATTAAAACCGTGGCAGTTTTCGCAAACAGGTTTATTTCCTTTTTGTTCGGAATCGAACTGTCCGAAATGAATATCTTTATGACATGACTGACAATCCGATTTAATTGAAGCAAATTTAAATTTATTTTCCAAGGTTTTACTCTCATGGCAGTCATTACATTTAACTGTTTTATGTTTTCCTTCAAGTATAAACTTTGTAAGATCATGATTAAAGGAAATGATACTCCAGTCTTTAGTATTATGGCAAGATGTACAATTATTATCAGGCATAAATTTTTCCTTTATTTCAGTACCATGAACATTCTTATGGCAGTCTATACATTTTAATCCGATATTTTTGAAATGCCACTGCTTAACTTTTTCTTTATAATGACACGATTGACACGGAACAGCTAAATGCGCACCTGTCAATTCAAATTTAATTTTGTTATGATCTGCGATTGTGAAAATTGTAACTTTAAAACTTTCGACAGTATGACAATCCTTGCAGTCTCTTACAACATGGTTCGTCGTAAATTCACCGAAATGTGCATCTTTATGACAGTCGGTACATTTTGCAAACATCGGTTTTGAAAGCAAATTATTTCCATGACAACCGGAACATTTAACAGTTGCATGAGCGCCTCTTAACGGAAATTTTGTTTTATCATGATTAAAAGAATTCCTGTTTATTATTTTAAATGAATTATCATTATGACAGCTTGCACAATTCTTTCCAAACTTTCCTTTATGCACATCCCGGTGACAGGGTGTGCAGTTTGCAAATTCAAGTCTTGTAAATTTTTGAAATTCTTTCCCATTTAACTTTTCTTTAATATGGCACTTAATGCATTCTACTTTTTTATGAGCGCCTGTTAATTTGAATTTTGTGCTGTCATGATTAAAGAATACCGCCGGCTTAAATTTAACCGAATTATGACACGAGCCGCAGTTGGTTCCTAACGTATTTTGATGAACATCCTCATGGCAACTGACGCACTTTGTGCTTAAGCCTAAAAAAGTATTTTTCCTTTTCTCAAATAATTTATTTGTAATGAACTTAGTTTGATGACATTCCGAACATTTTATTTTAGAATGTTTACCTTCAAGTTTAAATCCGGTCAGTTCGTGATTAAAACTTTTCTGATCAAAATGAATTATCTGGAAATCACGGCCATGATGTTCGCTATGACAATTCCAGCATTTTTTATTCTTCACTTCGCTGCTTGCATGATATCCGATTCCCTCGGACATTAATTGTTTTATTTCGGTATGGCAGTCCAAACATTTTGAAACCAGTACACTCTTGCCAAGCTCATGGCATTTGGTACAATTGCTCAATCCTTCAAGCTTAGCATGAGCGGTTGTTAAATCTCCCGGCGATATTTGTGAAAATGCGAGCGAAGGAAATAAAATTGTCAAAAGAACAGAAATAAAGAAAAGCTTCCGGATCATACCGGGCGCCTTTACTTTTTTATTGAAGCAGTCAACTTCAAAATCTCCAATAATTTTGCAATGTATCTGTTTATTTAATTCAGTTTTAATCGAATTCCTCTATAAATGATTCGGATTAATTTTGGTGTTTTAAAATCGCATCGCCATACTTTTTGGTAATCTGTACGCCTATTTGCTGTAGAAATGCTGTAGGTAAAACACCGCCGGCAAACACATATACCAGATCATTTCTTATGACTAAATCATTATCATTACCGCCAAGTTTTAAAATTACTTTGTCATCCAAGATTTCTTTAACATTTGAATTAAATATTACTTTAATTTTTGCGAGAAGAATTGCTTCATTTATATAATCAAGATTCTTCGGCTTTAGCCTGGAAAAATTTGCGTTTCGGTATGAAAGTGTAACTTCATTTTTTTCGGAGAGAAGTAAGGCAGCTTCAATAGCAGAGTCGCCTCCTCCAACTACAAGAATTTTTTGATCTTTGATTAATTCCGATTCGATTAATCTATAAGCTACTTTTTCTTTATTCTCCCCCGGCACATTTAATTTACGAGGTGTTCCCCTTCGCCCGATGGCTAAAATTATTCCTTTTGAAGTATAAGTTGCCCTATTCGATTTAAGCACAAAATAGTTATCGTCCAGCTTATTTATTGATTCAACTTTTTCATTTTCATTTATTTTTATATTATTATTTGTCAGAACAGTCTGCCAAAGATTAAGCAGGTTAGTTTTCGATGTTTCTCTCAACTTCACTTTTCCGTGAAGGGGAAGATCCATGGGCGCCGTCATTACTAATTTAGCTCTTGGAAAATTGTAAACTGTTCCGCCGAGAGTATCTTGCTCAAGAGTAAGATATCTCATTTTATTTTTTGCAGCGGCAAGTGAAGCAGCTATACCTGCCGGGCCTGCGCCTACTATTATTACATCATATTCTGCTTTGGGTAATGATTTTAATTTTGAAGAAAGGAAGTTAACTGCCTGTTTCCCCTGTTCAACAGCATTTTTAATTAATCCCATTCCTCCCAGTTCGCCTGCAATGTAAAGTCCCGGTATATTACTTTCAAATTGCTGACTTATATGAGGAAGCTCCACTCCTCTTTTTTCGGTTCCGATACATAATGTTATTGCATCGAAAGGACAAGCGTGAAAACACGCTCCATGTCCGACACATCTCGAGGCATTTATAACGTGAACCTGTCCGTCAATCATACCTAAAATATCTTCTTCAGGACATGCTTCTACACACGCACCGCTGCCGCGGCATTTGTCAAGATCAATAACGGGATGCAACGAGACGGGTTCATATAATCCGAATTTCTTTGCAGCGGCAATTTTTGCTTTTGTTAATTCACTGCTCTTTTTAATTTTTCTAAAATAAAAGGCAAGAATTATAATTCCGACTAAAAAAATAATTATATATGCAAGAATATTTTCAAAAACAATTTCCATAAAACACCATATCTAATTTTATACACCATTAATCTTTTCTTCTAAGAATCATTTACTCTTTAAATGATTGATATAATAATTTAATTATGTCGAATATTAAATTTTTTTTAAGCCGGAAGGTTTTTATTTAGTATGCAGGTAAGTTAGAATATCCATTTATAACCAAAGACAACTTCGACTGCAATATGTACAACCATTATAATGAACATAATAAGCGCAAAAGGCAGATGCACTACATGCCAATAACCGAATAATTTTTGCATTGTTTGCAGCATGCCGATCCTTCTTGAAACGACCAATTTGGATTTTGCAGTTTGAAGAATCTCCTTCCGCTTGGGCTTTAAAACTCCGGCTAACTTTAATTCATGTTTGAGTCTACGCAATACATTTTTTATACCAATATAGTCTTTTAATATCATTGATAAACCGGTAGTAAATTTTACTCTTTTATATCTGTAAGAGGAAGAAATTTCCTGAATTTTTGTAAATACTTCTTCAGGTATAGCGAACTCAACCTTAAGCTGCTGTGAAAGATTTTCGCTTAACGAATTTAATTCGTTCATTCCGATCATTTGACCCTGAATTGTATGAGGGATTTGAACATAAAGAAACCTTCCGATAACACCGCTTAAAACAACTGCAACCATACTCCAAAAACTTACAGCAACAATTCCCCCGAATTTAAAAGCCGTATGATATAAAATAAGAATGGGACCTAAGGTGCATAAAAAGATATGAAACTCGAGCCAGTATTTAAGGTATCCGAATTTGAAAAGTGCTTTTACTCTCTTCCTTATCATATATGTAGCTACACCGACAATCATAAAAAAACTGCCGAAAATACCCAGGCCGTGGCCTATTAATCCGCTTGGTTTCAGCAAATCATTTTGCTTCATAAAAAAACGTACTTCTACGGGTGCCTTATAATAATTATATCCGTTAACGCCGAGAATGACCAGCGTAAAGGTACAGATTAAAACAAAGGAAGCGATATAAATCCGGTGCACAGTTTTACTCATGATTTAAATTCCGTTTTTTTGCTTGGAAAAATTATGCTTAGATAAATAAGGATTTAGAATATCAAAATTCATGCTAATCAAAAAATAAAAAACAGATACGGTATTTTAAAAGGATTTATATAAAATTTGATGGTAAAACGTTATAAAAATAATCCCCCTGTCTTTTCATTTAATTTATTAACTCACGTTACGCACAAATTGGAAATTAAAATATTTTGTCATTCCGAATTTAATTCGGAATCTGCATAATTACTCTATTTTCAGATGCTGAGTTAATTGCAGATCCCGGGTCAAGCCCGGGATGACATGGTTCAGAATAAATTTGGCGTAACATGAGTTATTGATTCTAATTTGATTTGAGAGCTATTAATAATAAAATATTATATTTGAATTGAGACTTGTTATAATAGAAAGCGGCCGAATTACCGCTTTCAATTGTTACGGGATTCAACTAAACTTCTGTAATTTCGTAAAGTGTTGAATATTTTGTGGTATTTTCAACTGTCATGTCGCTTAATTTGTTTATGAGAATGTTAATTCTTTCGTTCTGATTATCATCAAATGCTTCATAAGCCTCCTCTGATGTGAACGAATAAACTTCCTGGAAGTGATTACCCTTTCCTTTCACTTCATAAACAGAATAACTTTCCAAGCCGTCCGCTTTTAAAAGGTTTTTAAGTTCTTTAACAACGGTTGAATACTCATCTTTTTTTTCTGGTTTAAGTTCATATTGAATTGTAAAAATTACTTTTGACATTTTTTCTCCGGATAATTAATTGTACTGGTTTAAACTAAACTCGCCGGTAAAAGTTATTTTAGCCGGCCCTGTTAATGAAAGATTGCTTATATTTTTATTCGCAGCAGAAAAATCAACAATCAATTCGACACCGTCTTTGGTAATTAATCGTATAGGCGGCACTAATTTGTAATTATAATAAGCAATCAAAGCCGATGCAGCTGCACCTGTTCCGCATGCATGTGTTTCATTTTCAACTCCCCTTTCATAGGTTCTTATATAAACCTTATTATCAGCAATTTTAATAAAATTTACATTTGTCCCGATGGGTTCAAAATCGTGATGGTACCTTATCTCTTTTCCTATCTCAAAAACCGGCAGCTCATTTAACTCCGTAAAATTTGATTTCGGATTCTCAGGATCTTTTAATATATCCTCAACTTTAATAATTACATGGGGAGAGCCGGTATCGGCATAACTTGCATTTATCTTTTGATTATACGCCGTAATATCAAAATTAAACTTAAAATTCTTAGGCTGATTAAAATTAAACTTAATTTTATTTTCCTCCAAAACTTCGCCTGTATAAGGAACATTGTTCGATAAAAAATTTGTTTTTCCTGATTTTATTCTTCCGCTTAAATCTGCAAATCTTATCGCACATCTTGCGCCGTTTCCGCATAAACTACCTGTAGAACCGTCGGCATTAAAGTATTCCATATCAAAATCGTATGATTGAGAGTTTGAAATTGTTATTATACCATCCGCACCGATTCCATTTCTCCTATCACATAGTCTTTTTATAAGATCCCGATTAAGTATAAAACCAGGTACTTTATTCCGATCAATCAGGATGAAATCGTTACCTGCGCCGCTCATTTTAATAAAAAAAATTTTTTCCATTTCAAATGCAATTTAGTTCAATAAGTGCACGTTTTCAATAAAAATATTATTGGATTTCATATAAAAAAGTAAATAAAAATTAAATTTTTGAGTAAATAAGAATTGAATTTTTTATACTGAATTTTTGGATGTCAGTTAAGCAAGACATTAAAATATAAACACTTATATTTTACGGCATTATGAATGAAAGCGCTATCCACTCATCAAGAGACTTTTTCTCCTTAAACTCAAATCCCAATGCCGTATACTTTTTAAGAATATCATTTTCATCAGTTAATAACAAACCAGAAAGAATAAGGATTCCCCTTTTTTTTATTCGATCTCTAATTTCTTCAGCAATATCTATTATAATATTTTTTTGAATATTTGCCGTTACGAGATCAAAATTTTTTTCAGCAACATCTTTTATTTCCCCTAACCTGACATCAACATTTTCTGTTACCGAATTAAGTTCGCAATTTTCTTTCCCATTTAAATAACACCATTCATCATTATCAATTGCAATAACATTAGCAGCACCGAGCTTAACGGATGCAATTGCAAGAATACTTGTTCCCGAACCTACATCTAAAACTTTCATATCTTTTTCAACATTTTCTTCCAGAAACTGAAGTACCAGCTTTGTTGTTTGATGCTCGCCTGTACCGAAAGACATTTTGGGATCGATTGTAATTACTATCTGATCCGGTTTTGCTTTGTACTCACGAAATGTCGGTTTAATAATTATTCTATCCGAAACTTCCGTAATTTTAATTGACTTTTCCCATTCTTCATTCCAGTTTTTTTCTTCAAGCAGATTTTCTTCAATATTAAAACTGAAAAGCATTTTTTCACCGACTAACCTTTTTAATAGATTAGAAATTTCCTGCGTATTAATAGGGCTGTTTTCAGACGCGAATACTTTAAGGCAGTTTACTTCTTCATTAATGCCGGTTATTTCAAGTTCCCACATTAAACTTGAAATAATTTCCGGATTGAATGGTTCGGCAGTAATTGTAAACTCTTTATAAAATTTCATTAATTATAATCAGCTAAAATATTACAAATACGATCCTGAAAATCTCTGCTTTCCCTTGCGCTGCCTACATAATTTTGTACAAGCATTGAGAATGCAATTAGGTGTCCGTTTTTTGCAGTAACATATCCGGATAAACTGCAAACACCGCTTAAAGTGCCGGTTTTAGCATGGACATTATTTTGAGCCGGAGTATTTATCATTCTGCTTTTTAAATCGCCGTCAACTCCGGCTATTGGAAATGAATTATAAAGTATTGTAAACAAATCGGGCTTTTTATAATACATATATTTAAGTATTGCCAATATAAGCTGTGAAGAAATTAAATTATAATGTGAAACTCCCGAACCATCTACAATTCTATAATTGGACGGATTCATCCCGGTAAGTGTTATTAGACTATCTACCATTTTAATACCATTATCTGCAGTTGCCGGGATTCCGAAATATTTTGCAGCAATTGCATAAAGTGTCATTTCGGCGCCTAAATTATAACTTACTTTATTTAAATGAGTAATAATATCTCCAAACGGACGCTTAAAATTAAATAAGTTAATTGCAAAATTAGGGACTTTCGAAATATAAATTTTGCCGTCCACGTTTATTCCTCTATCTTCTAAATGCTGTTCCATCAAAGTCAAAAAGTATTTAGCCGGATTATAGACATTAACCGTTAAAGTGTCCTGGAGAGAATCAGGAACTATTTTTTGATTTATATTTCCTTTAAAAATTAAAGTGTTCTTTCTATGAATCCAATCTCTATCTAACGAATAAGTATTCGGACTGTCAGCCGGAACAGTTAAAGTAAAATTTTCTATCTTAAAAAAATTTGAAGGCGGTACTAAAGTAATTTCAGCTTTTTGACCAAGCTTGGTGCTTTTAACAATTGCACCAATTGAATTTGCATTTATATCAAGCGCTGTTAAATAAGGTGCATCTGTCGAGGGATCATCATCCCACATCCAGCCGTTACCCCAGAATAGCGAATCCATCATACTTACATCCCCGTAAAGATTTCCCCTAATTTCATGAATCCCGGAAGATTTAACAACCGATACTAATGAATCCAAATCTTTTGTTGAAAAATCCGGATCGCATCCTCCCACGACAAATAAATTTCCGTACAAAGTACCATTTATAATTTCTCCGGTGTAAGACAAAGAAGTTTGAAAATCGTATGAAGGTCCTAAAAAGATCAATCCTGCAGAGGTAGTTAAAATTTTCAGATTGGAAGCAGGGCAAAAGAGTAATTTTTCATTTCTTTTATACAATTCCCTTTTTGCCGTCAGATCATATACATCAATTCCCATTGATGTGGATTGAAAAAATTGATCAGTGAAGATGGAGTCAATCCTAGATTTTAAATATTGTAAATTATTTTGAGGAAAAATATTTGAGACAAAAATTGTTATAAGAAAAAGCAAAAGTTTTTTCATAGTATAAATTCTTTAGTAGCAGAATAGGAAACGATGAGGCAGTCTTTTAAAAGAGACTTATCATCTAGAAAGAAATTAATAACTTACTTTAACGTCAAGTTAAAACATGATTTACAGGCTTATGCTTGGTATTACCGTCTTTGAGACAGCCCAATGTATTTGTTAAAAATATTGCCGTACTCTAAATTCAGCACCGATTTTTTCTTCAACAACTTTTCTAGCTCTTTCAATATCAACCTCGTTCATTGCAATAACCGTCATTACAACCTTACCTGTATAATTCTTTGCATTTTTCGCAAACGTAATCATCTCATTAAAATATCTAGTCTCAAGTCCCATAAACTCAGCATATTGGCGCGGATCACCGGAGTTTAAACTTATTGAAACAGAATCAATCAAGCCGCTTAACTCTGGAGTTATATCTCTTTTGTTTAACAGACTGCCATGGCCGTTTGTAATTAACCTGGTCGTGCCTTCATTATCCTTAACAAACCTAGCAATTTCTTTTACAATGTTCCAGCGAAGGGTCGGTTCTCCGTAGCCGCAGAAAACAATTTCTTTATATTGTTTGGGATCTCCTATTTCTTTTATGTAAACATCTGCTTCGGTTTCTTCGCTTTTACTCATTTTTAAATTGTAGCCGCTTATAACAGACTCATCTTCATTATCACAAAAAAGACAATTTGCATTACATCTATTAGTAACATTAATATACAATGAATCACCGATTTTGTATGTAAAACTTGTTCCGGGTTTAGAACCGATACCAAACATTCTAAACACATTATATGATGTTACTCTGGCAACGTCTTCAACATTCAGATGATGTATTTCCGCCAATTTTTCAGCCACCAATTTAACATATGACGGTTCATTCCGCTTTCCACGGTGCGGTTCAGGAGTCATAAAGGGTGAATCTGTTTCCAGCATTATACTTTCTAAACTGAGGTTAGAAATTATATTGCTTAAAGTATCTGCATTTTTAAAAGTTATATTCCCGGTAAACGAGACAAAATGGTTCAATCTGATGAGTTGTTTTGCATTTTCCAATGTACTGCTGAAACAATGAAACTGGGCTTTCAATTCACTTTCGTTATAACCTCTTATTATGTTCATCATATCTTCATCGGCTTCACGGTTGTGCACTATTATCGGCTTTTTAATTTTTAACGCAAGATCAATCTGTGCTTTAAATGCTTCTATCTGTTTTTCTTTAGGCGAATAATCATAAAAATAATCCAGGCCGATTTCACCAATTGCAACTATCTTTTTATTGCCGGCCAGTTCTTCAATCTTAGAAATGTATGAATCATTCCAATCTTTAGTTTCGTGAGGATGCACTCCGACTGCACCATATATAAAGTCATATTTCTCAGTTAGTTCAATTACTTTTTGAGAAGTTTCCAAATCAGTTGCAGGAACAATAATATATTTTACACCGGATTCTTTTGCTCTATTAAGTACTTCGTCAAGTTCTCCTTCAAAGTTCGGATAAAATAAATGCGCATGTGTATCTATAAACATAAAGACCTTCTTTTTCCCCTGTTATTGATTAGTAATTATTCTTATTTAATCTTATGTAAAATTAATATTTGAAATGTTAAAATAAAAGTTCAAAGCTAAGAGAATAGTTTCTGATTGGAGCAAGGTTGCCGATTAATTCGACATAGTTGTAATTAAATACATTATTGACATTAAAATTAATTTTTACCGGTACGCCTATTATACTTAACTTGCAGCCGGCTCTAAAATCAAGTACTTTAATTTCAACTCTTTTGTTACCGTCTTTAACTATCCCGAGATTAATAAGCTGGTAATCTATTTCTTCAACTTTACTCGAATAACGGTAATCCGCTCCGACATCAAAATTTAAAAATGAGTAATCCAAGCTTGCATAAGCCATATGCCTGGGCCTGTACTTTAAAAATGTGTTTTGCTGAAGATCTCTGGCCCAAAGGTAAGTATAATTTAGTGATAGTTTTAATTTATCATTAAAAAATAAATAATTAGTATTAGCTTCAAAACCTTGAATCCTTGCCCTTGTAATGTTTTCGAAATACACGGAACCGCTATTAGGATCGACACCCGGCTCTATAAAATCAAAATATTCATTTTGAAATAATGCCGCATCCAGATTAATATAATTAGTAACCTGATAGTTCATACCGAGTTCAAATGTCCAGTCGGTTTCAGGTTTTAAATTAGGATTCGGCTTTATTAAAATACCTCCCGCACTTGTTGATGTAAATGCTTCTGCGAGTGTCGGCGCTCTAAAGCCCGTACCAAAAGATGACCGTAATACTATCCGTTTAGATAATTTGTAGTTTAATCCGGCTTTTGGTGAAAAGGCACTAACTCCGATTTTATTACTTAACTTACTGTAATCATATCGAGCACCGACAGACAAAGATAATGGAAATTTAAATTTATAATCTGCCTGAGAATACAAACCGTATCCGAAAGATGTTTGGTTGCTAAAAATATTAGATTTTAATTTATCGGTTGTGGCTTCAATTCCCGAAACCAAAACAAAGTCTTTTGCCAGATTTGCATTTGCCTGAACTTCCAATCTAAATAAATTCGACAATGAAGAATCGAATGCAGATGTTTGATCCCACCAATCGGAATGGTAATAACTTGCTCTAACGTTTAAAAAAAGTTTATCGTTTAAAATCTGTTTGTAAATACCTCCGAACATATACCTGTTTGAAAATACTCTCTGACCTTGATCGGAATCGGGTGGAACAAGAGCATTTCTCGAATTTTTCCAGTATAAAAAGTTCCCGCTGTTTTGATTCAAAGAATTTGCAAAAAAAGTTAATGATGATGAAGGTGTAAAATTATAAATTCCTTTAAAGTATCCGATATATCTTGTGTAAAATCCGCTTTGTTTATAACTCATATCCGAAAGACGGGTGAGCGAAAGTGCAAATCCGAAATTTCCAATCCGGTTGGAATGCGAAACAGTTAAGTCGCTAAAAGTTCTTATTTCCTTTGACCAATCCCATATTGAGTAGTAGGGTTTATTGTATGCACCTATGCCGGTTTTGATGTAAGTAACCGGCTTTGAGCTTATTCCCTTGGTAATAATATTTACAACTCCCCCTATTGCAGAGGAACCATAAAGTGAACTTGCGGCTCCCTTAATAATCTCAACTCTTTGAATTTCCGAAACTGGTACAATCTCCCAAATTATTTCGCCGGTATCACCGGTATAGTATGGAATTCCATCTATCTCCAAAAGAACTCTGGTCCCGGCACCCCGGCTGTATCCGCTTGAACCCCTAATACTTATTTGATCATCAACCATATTTACTCCCGGGACAAACCGCATTGCATCACTCAAGTCCGTGATGTCTCTTTTCTCTAATTCGTTTGAATTAATAATGCTGGCACTTACCGGAAGATCGGAAATTCTTTGTGCATATTTACTCGCAGTTACAACAACAAGCTGCGATTCAACTGAAGTTTGATACAATACAGCATTAATATTAATTGACTTGTCTGCAATTAACTGATTTGAAATAACAATACTTTTATAACCTATACTGGAAAACTCAATATTATATTTTCCGGGTTTAACATTTAATATTTTAAATTTACCCTCATAATTTGTAGCTGCACCATATCTTGTTCCCTCTAATACAACATTTACTCCCAACAGTGGTGTTCCGGTAGAATCTTTTACTGTTCCGGAAATGTTATAACCTTGCGCAAGCAAGGGAATTGAATTCAAAAGCAAAAATATAATTGAGATTAATACTTTCACTGATTGCCTCCCGGCGGTTGTGGCGGAGGATTATTAAAGTCACAAATTATATTTACATTTTTTACAATAGTGTTTTGAGGTATATCCAATTTACCCGGTTGGGAAGTGTCACCATCTGCATAATAAATTCCTGCAACATTCCAATCTGCACGATTCAAAGATAAAGCTGCTTTTTTAGATTGTACTATTGCAATATAAGAATAAGTGCCGGCTTGAATCGGGACAAAGCCGGAATCTGCAATTGTTGAAAAGTTAAATTCCGTAATCCCGTAAGGAATTGGATGACTTATATAACCGACATTGAATACATTAAACGAAGCCGGAGAATTTAATGGATCTTTAAATACTATCAGGATTGTATTCTTAACACTATCAGGCCAGACGCCTTTAAAAGTTATTGTGCCGCTGAAGCCGGCTTTTTGCTGCTCTTCTTCAACAGAATTCGGGACGATACCTTTATTACATCCTATTATTAAAAGTAAAGGAAGGATTATAAAAATATATTTAAATATTTTTTCCACATAAAAAATATATGTAGTGTTTAGTTAATTTACAAACAGGTGACTTCGTTTGTAGATTAATCAATTTAATTAAATATTAGATTTATTAAATTAATCTTAAGATTAAATAAAACGACCTTCAGGAAAAAATCAAACTACTTCCCCCATAATTACTGGTTCCTCATTAACCTCCTTGGATAATTTTATTGCCGTGTCTACATTTTGTTTATCAAGAACAGCAATTAAACCTATGCCAAGATTAAATACTTTCCGCATTTCTTCATCAGCAATATTTCCGGTATTCTGAATAAGTTTAAATACTTTCGGTATTGCCCAGGCATTCCAATGTACTTTTAATTTTAATCCCGATGGAAGGATTCTGTTTGTGTTTCCTACAATTCCTCCTCCGGTTATATGAGAAAGCCCTTTAACATCAATGTTATTTTTAAGATGGGTTATTAATTTTAAATATGATTTATGAATTTTAAGAAGCTCATTGCCCAGAGTTCCTGAAAGCCCAGCGGGTTTATCCGAAAGTTTATATTTACTAAGAAGAACTTTACGTGCAAGCGAATAACCGTTTGTGTGCAGTCCGTTTGATGAAAATCCCAAAAGGACATTTCCTTTTGAAATATTCCTACCGTTTATAATTTTTAATTTATCTACGATCCCTACAACTGTTCCCGACATATCATATTCATTTTGATCATAAAGTCCTGGCATTTCAGCCGTCTCACCCCCGATTAAAGCACAATTGTTTTCCTTACATGCGATTGAAAATCCTTCAACTATTTTAACTGCTTTGTCGGAATTCAGTTTTCCGAAAGCAAGGTAGTCTAAAAAATAAAGGGGCTTGGCTCCGCAAACCGAGATATCATTAACACAATGGTTTACCAAATCTTGACCGATGGTATTATGTTTATTCAGAGCGAATGCAATTTTCAATTTGGTTCCTACACCGTCAACGCTTGAGACTAGAACAGGATTTTTATACTCCTTAAAATCTAACTCATAAAATCCTCCAAACAATCCTATATCCGAAAGGACATTTTTATTAAATGTATTTTTAGCAAAGGATTTAATTTTCTTAACCGTTTCATCGCCGGTATTAATACTAACTCCTGCCGATTCATAAGTATTCTCCAAAACTTTCTCCAAATATTTTATACAAATTTCATATTTAATCTTTTGTATTGATATTTAAAATTTACCATTAAAGAAATATCAAACAAAATTAAAAATAATTCAGGCTAATTTAGTTTAGTAAAATCTTCATAAGTTTTTAAAAATTCATCACTAATTATTCTACTGCACTTAATAAATGTTACACCATCTAATTATATTAAAAATAATTATATATAAGAAAGATTCCTCATTATAATTTGTTGAATAAAACCACATGGATTTGATAATATCTCAACATTGATAAAAAGAAAAATAATATTCTTACAATTTGGAAACTATAATTATAATTAATAATTATTTTTCCCCATTTTGAAATAACTTATAAATTAACTCTGCGGTACAGTATTTGTTAAAAAGCAACATATTTTAATAAACAAATTTATAGGGATACCCTATGCATAAAATAAAATTACTAGTTACAGCTCTCACATTTGGTATCTTTACTTTAGTTCCGTTTTTAAATTTGAATGCTCAAACGGCTAAAATAAAGACTTTACCAATCTCTCCTCGACTATTGACTTCACCGATAGTTGGTAGCTATCCTGCAGGGTCTAACCCTGTATACAGCGGCAATAATGTTGTTGCCAAAGGAATGCCGGTTTATTTAACTGCTGACACAACCGGCGGAGTTAATTCATTTACTTGGTCATTTTATCTTAAACCATCAGGATCAAATGCAGCATTTAACAGTACTACGGACCAAAGTGTTAAATTTACACCTGATATGACAGGCTGGTACGCAGTTGAATTGGCCGTAAACGGCGGAAGCACAGACATCGATAGTTTTTTTGTGAGTACATATTTAGGTACTCCGACTTCTACAATGTGCGATCCTTGCCATCAATCTTACCCAGGTATGGAGAAGTATGCAGGCTGGGTGCAAACACCTCACGCTAATATATTTAGAGAAGGTATTACCGGTCAATTAGAAACTTCGAATGTTAATAATATGTTAATGGGAATGTATTCCGGAAATTGTTTTAAATGCCATACTACCGGTTGGGATCAAAATGTTGACAACGGCAACTTTGGTTTTCTTGCACATCAAAACGGATTTGATACAACATGGTATAAGACTTTTACTAAATCCGGCAGTAGTTATTTAATTCCGACAAATGATCAGACAGCATGGAATTTGTTGAATTCAAGTCAGTATAATAGTGCGCTAAACACTTCAAACATTGGATGCGAAAGTTGTCATGGTCCTGCATACGGCCATTTAATTAGTTATGGAGACACGAAACGTATTAGTGTATCTTTAGATGCAGGTGTTTGTTTACAATGCCATGATGCACCAACCCATCATACAATTGGAACTTACTATGTTACCTCTGTGCATTATACTTTCCCCGACGGAGAACATACTGCAAGAACTTCATGCTATCCATGCCACAGCGGTGCTGCATATGTTAAATATTTTAAAAATCCGTCAAATCCCGGATATACAGCAGATGACGGTGATGTAAATATAAGCTGCGCAGTTTGCCACGATCCTCACAATGCAACAAATTTCGGCCTTAGGATAATGAGCAATATAACATTGTTAAACGGTTATGCAGTTACTACCGGCGGTAATGGACAGATGTGTATGAGATGTCATCAAGCCCGTCATGTTGGCAATACATCTATAACTAATGCTGCTCCTTATTATGGTTTCTTTAATCATTTTGAACCAATGGCTCCTCAAACAGATATGCTTTTCGGTCAAAGTGCTTATGAATTCGGAGATTCAACATTAGCCGGACTTAACACACATGCGCAGTTAACTGATGCTTGCGTTACTTGTCATATGGCTAATATAGGAACGGGAAATAGTCCAAGCCATCAATGGGGTATGATTGATACAACCGGCGGAACTGCACATGATTTCACGGTTGGATGTACAACCTGTCATGGTCCAATTACTTCATTCAATGACATCATAGCTGCTTCCGACTGGGATGGCAACGGCAAAATTGAAGGTGTTCAAACCGAAATAAAAGGAATGATGAATAATTTAGCATCTTATTTACCAAAAGATAATACCGGAGCTGTTTTAACTTCCTTATCGAGCCATGCAGATTCAATGGCAATTGCAAACAGACCTGAAATAGTTAAAGGTATTTATACATATGAATTTGTATATACAGACGGCAGCTACGGTGTTCACAATGCCAAATATACTGTAAAAATTCTACAAGATGCTTTACAAGCTTTAGGTGCTACTGTACCGGTAGAATTAATTTCATTCCAGGCTGCTCCAAAAAACAGCGCAGTTACACTAAACTGGGAGACTGCTACTGAAACAAATAATAAAGGTTTTGAAGTTGAAAAGAATTATGGTAATTCATGGACTTCTGTCGGCTTCATTGCAGGTAAAGGTAGTTCTTCTCAAATGAATTCCTATTCATACGTTGATAATAGTTCCAACGGAGGAAACGGAACAGTATCATATAGACTGAAACAAATAGACCTAAATGGAACTTATCATTATTCTAAGGTAGTGGAAGTTTCGGTTGTTCCAGGTCCAAAGGACTATACACTTTCACAGAATTATCCTAATCCTTTCAACCCTTCAACAACAATTAAATATTCTCTGCCGTTCGACAGTCATGTTAAAATAGTTGTTTACAATATTACCGGAGCGGTTGTTAAGGTATTAGAAAATTCAACCCAAACTTCAGGAGTTCATCAACTCGTATTTAACACCGAATCATCAGGATTAGCGCTGTCATCAGGGATTTACTTCTACTCAATACAAGCTAATTCAATAGACGGTTCAAGATCATTCAGACAGACTAAGAAAATGGTTCTTTTGAAGTAATCTTTCATAGCCTCCCATTTATAAAAACCCGGTTCTAAATTTTAGACCGGGTTTTTTAATTTTCGCCGTACATCCAAAGAATAAATAATTTTTTATTTTTTTAAATTCCTCCAAAACAGACTCACTCAAAAATTTTATTCAATAACCGATTTTTTCACTTATAAATCGGCAGTAATTCACATAAAATGAATCTATAAAAAAAATATTTCATCATAAATATTGGAACTTTATAATTATTGAACGGTTCATTATTTTGGTATTTGGTAGTGTTATAATTTGCTTATATAAATAATGGTTCGACTCCGCTCATCCTTGCAAATATATTTAACTTGTCATCCCGAGCTGAGTCGAGTGACGACTTATTTGTTAATAATTTCAGTAAATTAGGGCACTACCTAGTATTTTAATCAAGAAAAAATCACTAAAAAATTATTATATTTATTATTTAGATAAAGAATTTTAGAACATTGATTTTTATATGATCGATATTGAATTAAACGAAAGAGAGAAAAATATACTCAGGTATATAATACAGCAGTTTATATTAACTGCCTCGCCTGTGGGATCGAGAAACATTACAAAGAAATACAACATTGGTATTTCTCCGGCCACAGTACGAAATATTATGTCCGATTTGGAGGAAAACGGATTTATCGATCATCCTCATACCTCGGCCGGCAGAGTTCCGACCGATAAAGGATATAGATTTTATGTTGATTCTCTAATGGATATTCGGAAACTTCCAAGTTCTGAAATAGGAATAATAAATAAAAGTTTTGAATCCAATATTGCGGAAACAGATGAATTAATAAAAGTAACTTCAATTTTATTAAGCAGCATTACTAAACAATTGGCTTGCGTAATGTATCCCAAGCTTGAAACCGGGATATTGGAAAGATTACAAATTGTTCGACTTTCTTCAACTAAAATATTAGTTGTAATCAGTATAAAATCTGGGTTAGTTAAAACCATTACTCTTGAACTTTCATCGGAAATCAAGGCAACTCAAATTGATTCGGTACAAAGATTACTTAATGAAAGGCTTACCGGATTAACATTCAAAGAAATAAGAGCTACTATTAAAGAAAGACTCAGAGATATTCAAGAAGAACAAAAACCGGTTATTAGATTATTTGTTGACTCTTTAGACAAAATTTTTAAAGACGACAATCGGACGGACAAGCTAGTGATTACCGGTGCCAAGAATGTAATTAAACAACCCGAATTTGAAGACCCGCAGCGGTTCCAGGGCGTTATAGAATTGATTGAAGATAAAGATATTATAATTCATATAATGGAAAAAACAAACGATGCTGCTTCCGATCAGGTTCTTATTTCCATAGGAAAGGAAAATAAATTAGAAGAACTGCATGAATACAGCTTTGTTAGTAAAGAATATAAGCTTGGCGATATATCCGGTACTTTAGGAATTATCGGCCCGAAAAGAATGGAATATCCCAAAGTTATTGCCATTGTAGATTATTTAGCAAAAATGCTGTCGGAAGCTTTGACTAACCCTAATATTAAATAAAGGAGATACATTTTAATGAAGAAAGATAAACATGAATTAAAAAATGATGAACAGAATTCTCAGCAGAATAATAATGATGCTGTCCCTGAAGGTTCCGAAAATACGGACGCACAAAATGTCGTAAAAGACATGGAAGAAGCATTAAGCATTTCAAAAAATAAAATTGAGCAACTTGAGAAGGAACTTAAGGATTATGAAGACAGATTATTACGTAAAGCTGCTGAGTTTGAAAATTATAAGAGACGAACGGAAAACGATCAATTAAATTTAATTAAGTATTCGGCTGAAAATTTTATTGTGAAATTACTTCCTGTTATAGATGATTTTGAAAGATCGCTTCAGCATCTGGACAATACTAAAGACATTGAATCGTTAAAACAAGGTATTCAACTTATTTATGATAAATTTATGAAAATTCTGGGTGACCAGGGTGTGGAAAAAATTAACGCAATTGGGAAACCTTTCGACGTTCAATTTCACGAAGCAATGCTTCAAAGAAAAGAGAAAGGTGTTGAACCGCATACGGTATTAGATGAAATTGAGAAAGGATATATGTATAAAGACAGGGTGATTCGTCATTCAAAAGTTATTGTAAGTGAAGATACAAATGAAGAACCCGAAACTTCCGGATTTAATTCAAAAAATAATTCAAATCTCGAGGATAAATAGAATCAATGGCAAAAAGAGATTACTACGAAGTTTTAGGGGTTGAGAGAAATGCTTCTAAAGACGATCTTAAGAAGGCATATAGAAAATTAGCTATGCAGTATCACCCCGATAGAAATCCGGATGATAAGCAGGCTGAAGAAAAGTTTAAAGAAGCTGCAGAAGCTTATGAAGTTCTAAGCAACGACGATAAAAAAGAAAGATACGACCGGTTCGGACACGAAGGATTAAGAGGCAACTCTTACGGATCATCAGGTTTTACGGATATCAACGATATATTCTCTCACTTCTCGGATATTTTCGGAGGTTCATCTATCTTTGATGACTTTTTCGGAGGAGGCCAACGGTCTAGAGGAAGAAGAAGAGGCGGGGGTACGCCAGGATCGGATTTAAGAGTAAATTTAAGATTAAACATGGAAGAAATCGCCGAAGGAACCACAAAAAAAATTAAAATTAAAAAACAGGTCAAATGCAGCAGCTGCGGCGGAAGCGGTGCCGAAGCGGGAACTTCAACTAAAACTTGTCCTGTTTGTCAAGGTACTGGTGAAGTTAAAACAATTTCACGATCGGTTTTCGGTCAATTCGTAAATATTACAACATGCAATAATTGTAACGGCGAAGGTACTGTTGTTGATACGCCATGTAAAAAATGCATGGGCGACGGACGGGTTAATGAAGATACAACGATTTCCATAAATGTACCGCCCGGAGTACATGAAGGAAGTTATATGACTTTAAGAGGAGAAGGCAACGCGGGAAAACGCGGCGGTCAATCGGGAGATATTCAGGTCGTATTCCAGGAAACGCCTCATGAATATTTTACCAGAGAGGGCGATGACATCATTTATGATTTATATATTAGTTACCCTCATGCAGTATTAGGAGGCGATGTTGAAGTTCCGACATTAAACGGCAAAGCAGTATTAAAAATTGATTCCGGCACCCAGCCCGGTAAACTGTTGAAGATGAAAGATAAGGGAATTAGGCACCTAAATCATTCCGGGCGAGGAGATCAGCTGGTAAGGATAAATATTGATATACCTAAAAAAGTAAACTCCAAGGAAAAAGAATTATTAAAAGAACTTGGACAGATGCCTAATTTTAAAAGATCGGCAAGCTCCGATGAAAAGAATTTCTTTAAGAGATTTTCGTTATAGACAAAAATATTTATTATTCTTTTTTACATCTGTTAAAATTTAGATAATTTTTTCACATTTTTGTTTTACTGAAAAACTTGCACAGAAGGATCAATGTTCTTATATTATTTTTAAGATAATTGTTCTTTAAAGTAAATATTTTAAGTTTTATTCTATAATGCTTAAAAGACTATCAGAGCAAATAGGCTTTACACAAAATGAAATAAAAGTCGTTTTTTTCCTGCTCATAGTTTTTACAATTGGATTTGTTTATAAATCTTTTATACAATCGGGGAACAAATCTCCATACAAAAAGTTTAATTACGCAAAAGAGGACAGTTTATTTCAACTCTCTGAAAAGAATGCCGGTTTATTAGAAAAGAATACGGAATTAAAAGATTCAATTGTTGACTATAAGCAGGAAGTTTTAGATTTTAATAAAACAAATTTTAGCAAAAATAATCCTAAGATAATTCCGGATGCCAAAAGTATAAATTTAAACACAGCCGGAATTGAAGAGCTTTCTAAGCTCCCGGGGATTGGTAAAAAAACTGCCGAAAAAATATTAAGGCTTAGAGAAGAGTTAGGCAGGTTTACCGGCTTAGAGGAATTATTAGAAGTTAAAGGAATTGGCAATTCCAAGTTTAATAAAATTAAAAAATTTCTATTCATTGAAAAAAAATCAAATAATTAGAAAGCTCCGGAGGTAAAATGATCTCTAAATCAGATCCTTGGTATGTACATGCCGCACTATATACCGTTATATTAATACTAATTTTTATTCTGGTTAAAGTGGCTATAATAGATCCCGACAAGGTAGTTGAATCTGAAAACTATTATAAGACGGAATCAAGAGCAAGAATGAAAGATATTAAGGAAGGTGAAATCCTTTGGTTCAAAAAGTACAAACAATATACAGGTAATTTGGATAGTTTAATTGCATTCTTAAATTCCGACCAAAGTGTAGACAGCGCAATGAAGTCGTGGGATACTTTAACAAATAAATCAACAAATCCTTTTGTCAAGCTTACATCGGGAAATTTTGTACCGGACAGTCTGTTCCGGACTCCCAAAACCCATTCACTTTATACCTTACAAGTAGATACATCGGTTTCTGTGGATACTGTAGTTTCAAGGACAGGCAGAATTTTGAAAATTGACACGACAAAACACATTGGTTCAAAATATTACCTTGAGGATCCGGATGGTTACGGAACAATAGGCAGTTTAACTAATGATGCTTTAAAAAATACAGCTTCTTGGGAGCAATAAAATATAATATGACCGGATTTGAAAATCATATAGGCTTTACTATTTTAAGTACAAAGCTTCAATTGGTAGAAATAATTTATAAGGACGGAAAATTTATTTTGGAAACAGTTGATGAAGCTTACTTTAACGAGCCTCTTAATTTGGAAATAGATAAAGAAACAAAAATCAGCGCCCTTTTACAGGGCGCTTTTAATGAACTTCTTATTAAGAAGCCGTTAAAAAGTAATGTTGCTTCCTTTTCTTTGCCGTTTGAATTGTTTTATATGATGCAGGTACCTTATGATAATACGCTTCTTCATCAGGATCTCATTGAAGAATTTAAATGGGAATTTTCTGTTTTGTATCCGTATTCCGCACATAAAGATTTGGTAATCCAGTACATTGAAGTAGAAAAAAATAATATTATAAATTATAACTCTGCTATTGTAATCGGCATTGAAAGAAAATATCTGCAGATTATTCACAATTTTTGTTCGGAGAATAACCTTCAATTAAAGTTTGTCGATAATGTACACCTTGCTTCCGAAAGAGCTTTAACTTTGAGTAATCCTTTACTAGGCAGAGGAATTGTTCTCAGTGTTTATTTTACAACTAAAAACTTATCAATTCTTTTTTCACTAAACGGGAAACCGATTTACCTTAATGTTATTCCTTTGACCGACGTTGGTGAAATTCCGGCTCTTTTACTAAACGAAACATCGTCACGGGAATCTTTCTTTATGAAAAGAAATTTAATCGAAAAAGCTTTTATTACCGGTGAAGGAATATCCGAAACTGTAATTAAAACTCTCCGCAATGCTTTGGAAATAGATTTTATAAAATTCAATCCGTTTGAGAAATTAAAACCAAACCCGGTATTATTCGATAACGAATATTATTCGGAAAAGTACAATTCATTTTCGCCTGCAACAGGTGTGGCTATCAGACTTGCTTAACCTTATTCATTCTATATAGCTTAAATGAAGATGAGAATAATATCCGGAGAATTTAAGGGAAGATTTATAAATGTCCCTAAATCGGATTTAATAAGACCGACTACAGATCGTGTAAGAGAAACTCTTTTTAACTTATTAAATAATGAACTGGATTTTAACGGTTTAAAAGTTCTAGATATTTACGCCGGCTCAGGTTCGCTTGGTTTGGAATGTCTGAGCAGAGGTGCCGGTTCTATAGACTTTGTTGAAAAGAATTTTGTTATTTATAAGAATCTTAACGAAAATATTAAAACACTTAATGCTGAACAATCATGTAAAATTTTTAAAATGGAGGCATTAAAATTTTCTACTAAAAAATGCGAACATCAATATGATTTAATTTTAGCAGACCCGCCTTTTTTTAAATACGATATTTACGAAGTGGTTAAAAATCTGTTAAAAAATAATTTTCTTGCTGAGCAAGGGAAAATTATAATTGAAAGATCCAAACAGACCAAAGAAAAAGATATTGAAGCTTTTAGGCAAGAGCCATTCAAAATTATCGGGGATACATGTCTTTATAGACTAACCTAATATCAGCCATCTTGGTCAAATCCTTTTTTATAAGCATCTTTTAATATTTACATTCTTTTGACATTTTCTTGACAAGTTAATCCCTACCTCCAATTATTTTTCTTTCGTTCTTAAGGAAATTAAAAGGGATATTAAGATGAAAAATTTTAATCAAAAAGTAATTATAGTAGCTGGCGGTTCCGGAGGAATAGGAAGTTCAATTATTAAAAAGCTTTTACCTCTTAATGCCGAAGTTATAGGTATAAGCAGAAGTGAAAATATTCACTTAAAAAATTTTGTTAAGAAAAATAATTATGAATACCATTGGTTTACGACAGATCTAACATTAACATCTAGCTGGGAAAACATAATCAATGAGGTTTATGCAGCATATGGGAAAATAGATGTGCTAATTAATTCCGTCGGAATTTTAATCCCGGGAAAATTCGAAAATCTTACTTCATTTCAAATAGAAAAAATAATTTCAACAAATCTTACAAGTTTCATATGTACTGCAAGGACAATAATACCTTACATGAAAAGGCAGGGATATGGACATATAATTAATCTTGGATCTCTCGGCGGCATTATACCTATGCCTTTTGAATCAATTTATAGTACAACAAAATTTGCAATCCGGGGATTTTCTTTATCACTTAAGCAAGAATTAAAAGGAACCGGGATAAATGTCAGCTTAATTTCTCCAAGTCCGGTTTTGACAGAAATGCTAAAAAAAGAATCTTTAGATGAAAATTCTACAATAGCTTTTGTGAATAAACCTTTATCAGCAGATTTGATAGCTGATAAGGTTGTTCAAATTATTTCACACCCTAAACCGGAGATTGTTTTTCCACGGGGAATAAAATTAATTTCTTTAATGTTAAATCTATTTCCCTCTTTGTTCTATAAAATTTATCCGATTTTAAATTGGATTGGAAAAACTAAAAAAAGCAAAACATATCAATATAATGCATGTAGAAGGGACAGTGTGTATGAGTTCTAATGTATTAAATAATAAACTTCCTTTATTAAGTATTGGATTTGTTAAAGCTTACTTGGTTACAATGCGTCCTTATTTAATGTTTGTTTCAGGAATTACAGGAGTAGCAGGCATGTCTTTCGGAACAATGGTTCATGCTTCTTCTTATTTGTTGTTATTTTCAGCTTCATTTCTTTCTTATGGTTTCGGCCAGGCACTTACTGATTGCTTTCAGGTTGATACGGATTCAATATCGTCTCCTTACAGACCTTTAACAAAAGGATTAGTATCAAAAAACCAAATTTTAATAATCAGCCTTACCGGCTTGACTTATTGTATACTTGTTTTTTCAATTTTTAATCCTTTAAATCTTATCCTAGGAATAATTTCAGGAATAGGTTTAGCAACTTATACACCTTTTAAAAGGAGATGGTGGGGCGGTCCGTTTTATAATGCTTGGATTGTCGGGGTCTTATTTTCAATGGCATTTGTATCAACTTCAAACGGTTACTCATTTCATATTTCAACAATATTTATTTTATCGCTAAGTGCAGTATTTTTCGGATATGCTAATTTCGTATTGAGCGGCTACTTTAAAGACATTTCTGTAGACCGTGCAACCGGTTACAATACACTTCCGGTTGTATTCGGTAGAAAAATATCTGCAATAGTTAGCGATATATTTGCTCTTTTAACAATTATATCATCATCTGTTGTAGTTTTTATTACACTGCAACCAAATCGTACAGGTACTTCCTTCATTCCAATTATATTTTTATTTATTGGTATAGTGATTCTATTAATTGCACAAATCCGTTTGCATTTTGTTAATACTGATGATGAAGCATATCGGTCAATTTCATTCGTTGTACATGCATATATTTTAATTCTTTCTGCTATTGCTTCAGCAAATAAACCAGGCTGGAGCTTAATTTTAATTGCTTATTACTTATGCTATTTGTTCATTTTAAAACTTAGGCCGTCAAAAAATCAAATTTAGGGGTTTAAAATGTTAATAATTATTAATCCAAAAGCATGCGGCGGTACTGCATTGAATAAATGGAAAATCTTAGAGCCGGAATTATTCAATAAATTTAACAACTTGAATACCATAATTCTTAACGGGGATCATCCCTTCCAGATGAAAATTAATACGGCTCTTCAAAATGGAGAGACGCAATTTATTTCTGCCGGCGGCGACGGAACTTTAAATTATTTAGTTAATACTATTATTAACGATTCTTCACCGCTTCAATTAAATAATATAAAAATAGGGGCAATCGGAATCGGTTCAAGTAATGATTTTTATAAACCGGTTAATCAATGTGAAGCTATTAATAATATTCCTATTAAAATAAATCCTAATGTTTACGAAATGAGAGATGTTGGGAAAATTACCATTAATAATGAGGGTATAATTAGAACAAAATATTTTTTAATTAATTCCAGTATAGGTATAACTGCCGAAGCTAATTACTTTTTCAATAATCCAGATAAAGTTCTTAAATCATTAAAAAGAAAAAATACTAACCTGGCTATTATTTATGCGGCAGTAAGAGAATTATTAAAATATAAAAATTTCGAAGCGGAAATTAATTCTAAAGAGACCGGAAAAATAAATACAAAAATTACCAATTTAGGAATAGTAAAAAATCCTAATTTTTCGGGCAGTATGAATTACGGCTGCAGCGCAGATTATGAAAACGGATTATTCAATATTCATCTTTGTTATGATATGAATTTGAAAAATAGATTAAAATTATTCTGGGCATTGAATAACGGCAAATTCAATGATGTGGAAAAAACTAAATCATGGACTACAGATAAATTGATTATAAATTCGTTTAAACCTTTTTTTATAGAATTTGACGGCGAAATAATTATTTCAAATTCAGTAGAGTTTTCTGTATTACCCAAATTTTTAAAGGTGTGTAAATGATAAACCAAATTACCGAAAATAATTTTATAAATTCACTTGTAAAAAATTTAAAGAGGTCGTCGTTACAAATTAACAAGGTTCATGAAAGTGATGCGGAAATTATTAGATTATACGAGAATTCTAATGATTATTTAGCAATAACTACGGATAGCATTGTTGAAGAAATTAAAATCGGACTATATGATAATCCTTATTTAATAGGTTGGATGTCCGTAATGGTAAATTTAAGTGATCTCGCTGCAGTCGGATCAAAACCTTTAGGTGTTCTTGTATCAGAAATTTTGCCTTCAAATTATTCTCTTAACGATGTTGAAAGATTACAATCCGGGATAAGTGATGCATGTAAAATGTGTAATACTTTCATATTAGGCGGAGATACTAATACCGGAGACAATTTAATAATTACTGGAACTGCTTTAGGATATCTAACTAATAAAAAATATGTGTCAAGGATCGGATTACAAAATAACGACATTCTTTATTCCACCGGATTTATAGGAAGGGGTAATGCATTTGCAATCTCCCGGTTGTTTAATAAAACAAGCCTAAAATTTAAATATTTGCCTGCTGCTAAAATTAAGGAAGCTGGAATTCTAAAAGACTATGCTTCAGCATGCATGGATACAAGTGACGGAGTAATATCAACTTTGGATCAATTAATGAGATTAAATAATAAAGGTTTTTTATTAAACAAAGATTGGGAAAGTAAGTTAGATAAAGATTCGTTGAAATTAGCTAATTCGTATGCAATACCGCCATGGCTCTTACTTGCAGGTTATCATGGCGAGTTTGAACTTCTCTTTACAATAACGCAAAAAATAGAAAGTGAATTTTTAATGAAAGCAAATGAAATAAAATGGACTCCTGTAAAACTCGGTATTGTTATAAATGAACCGAAAATAAAAATCCCTTTATATGGAAATATAACGGAAATTGATAGTACAAGGATTAGGAATCTCTCTTCTCAATTGGAAAATGGAATCAATTTATATTTAAAATCTCTTTTGGCTATTGATAATGAAATTAGAGATAACTGGGAATCATAACTTTACGGACAATTATTTAAATAATTTAATTGCGTTATGAACACCTGCTATTACCATTTGCACGGAAATTATAGTGATAATCAATCCCATCAAACGCGTTATAACTTTAACAACTCCTTTTTTAAAATGAGAAAGTATTTTTTCTCCGAATACAAAACAGAAATAAGTGATTATACAAATTATTGCAAATACAACAATTACTACGGTTATATTTAAAATCGAAGAACTCTCACCTACAAAATTCATCGCTGTGGAGATTGTTCCGGGTCCGGCTAAAATTGGAATTGCTAAAGGCGAAATTGCAATATCTTCTACGGAATTATCATTATCATTTTCACCTTCCGAAGGATGGTGCATATTTGATTCTTTCCCATGAAGCAGCTGATAACCGACAATAAATATCAGCAGTCCTCCGCCTATCTGGAATGCCGGAAGAGTTATTCCAAATGCTTCGAATATGATACTTCCGCATATAGAAAAGACAGCAATTATTATAAAGGCAAGAAGTACTGATTTTCGTGCTATTTTCTTTTGTTCGGATTTATCAATCCCTTCAACCAGCCCAAGAAAAATCGGCATATTGCCAATTGGATTCATAATCGCAAAAAATCCCATAAAAACAGTCGATGCAAATAATGCTATTTGGTTCATAATTTCCTTCCATTTATTTGTAATTACTTCTGGATGTAAAAATTTCTTTATAAAGTTAAACAAAAAAATAGATTCTGTCGCTTAAAACAATCATAATCTTAAATATTAAAAAAATAATACTGTTCTTATTTCAGACATATTTTTGACATTTCTCTTACGCAGCAGTGACAATTCAATGTTAATTATCATTTAGTTTAACCATCGAAAGAATAGAAAAAATGATGAAATACAAAGCAAGGAGAAATTAAAATGAAAGCGACAATGGAATATCAAGGCGGTGAAAATTTTGATTTACGAGAAATGCTTTTAAAAGGAAGAAAATTAAGATTAACGGAAAAGGCCCAATATTTCACCCAATTTGTTGATGATTTAATTGAAAATAAACAAATGCATCATATGAGATGCATAACTTCTGCTGCGGATAGAGAAGTTTCCGTAGTTGACAGATACACAGGTAAAGAAAGAAAAATGTTAATGTTCGGCTCAAACAATTACCTGGGATTGGCAAACCATCCTTATGTTAAAAATAAAGCTATTGAAGCTATTTCAAAATATGGTGCAGGAATCGGAGGTCCGCCGTTATTAAACGGTTATACAACTCTTCATAGACAATTGGAAGAACGATTGGCACATCTTAAAGGAACTGAAGATTCATTGATCTTTTCAAGCGGATATGGAACAAACGTTGGATTAGTAACCGGATTATTAAATTCAAATGATGTTGTAATATACGATGCGTACAGCCATGCTTCTTTTTGCGATGGAATTAAGATGGCCGATGTACAATCGTTCCGATTTACGCATAATAATACTTCACAGCTTAAACTAAGATTAGAACAAAATACATCAAATCCAGAAAAAGACGTTTATGTTGGAGTCGAAGGCGTTTATTCTATGGATGGAGATTTAGCTCCTCTTAATGAAATTGTTCCACTTTGCAAATCTAAAGGAGCTATCTTAATAGTTGATGATGCACATGGAACCGGGGTAATGGGAAAAACCGGAAGAGGCACAGCCGAGCATTTTGATGTCGAAGGTCAGATTGATATTTGCATGGGAACATTCAGTAAAACTTTTGCAGCTACAGGCGGATTTATTGCAGCATCAAAACCAATAATTAACTACTTAAGATTTTTTGCTCGATCTTATATGTTTTCCGCATCTCTTTCTCCGGTTTCAATTGCAATGGTACTTGCCTGCCTTGACGTTATTGAGAATGAACCGGAATTACTTGAACGGTTATGGAGCAATGTAAAATATGCATCCTCCGGTTTAAGAGAAATTGGAATTGATATCGAACCTATGTCTGCAATAATTCCTTTACGCGTTCCGGTAGGTATGGATTTACGCAAAGCAGCAGGAAAATTTCATGAAAAAGGAATTTTTGTTAATTCAGTAGAATATCCCGCAGTTCCGGTTTCACAACAGAGATTTAGAGTAAGCATTATGGCAACACATAAGAAAGAAGATATTGACAGGCTGATTGAAGCAGTTGATGAAATTTGGTCGGAATATACTAATAGTTCCTATAAAGAATACCAAAAAATAAATAATGCAGCTGCATGAAAAATTAAATAGGTGTTAAGATGAAAAAGCCAAAACTTTTAATTATAGTCTTATTTCAAAATTTAAAGGATGAAGATCCATATTATGCAAGAACACCGGCTCCTCCCCTTCCCGGAATTTTGTTAGCCGGGATGACTCCGCCGGTTGTTGATATTGAAGTTCTTCATGAAATGGTAAGACCAATTAATTATGACACTGATGCAGATTACATTGCAATAAGTTTCATGGATTACCTTTCTCCACATGCGTACGAAGTTGCTGCAATATTTCGAGCTAAGGGGAAAATCGTAATTGGCGGCGGCAAGTTTGCTTCAACTTTTCCTGAAGAAGTTGAACCTCATTTTGATTCTATTCTTGTTGGTGAAGCTCAAAACGTTTGGCCGCAAATGGTATATGATTTAGTCGATGGTAAATTAAAAAGGAGATATGAATCTGAGGCGGTGCCTTGTTTGGAAAATATTCCTCCGCCAAGATTTGACCTGGTTGAGAAAAAGTATACCGTCCCGGTTGTAATTGAAGCTTCACGGGGATGTCCGCATTCATGCACATACTGCCAGTTAAATATCCGGAAACTTCCTTATAGAACCAGACCTGTAAAAGATGTAATTAATGATTTAAAAGATTTAAATAAATTACCATATACCAAAAGAAAAATGGCGATGATTCACGATAATCATTTCGGAGGCGATTTAAAGAATGCAAAAAACTTATTGAGAGAAATTGCCAAATTAAATTTCTGGGCAATCGGGGTGCAGTATGGAATTGAATGTTTAAGAGATAACGAATTTATTGAGCTTCTTTCAAAAGCAAACTGCAGAATGTCCTTTATCGGAATGGAATCATTAAATGAAAAAAGCCTGGAAAGTGTTCAGAAAAAACAGAACAAAGTTGAAGAATATAAAGAGGCTTTCGATAAATTACATAGAAATGGAATCTTAACTTTTACAGGATTTATGTTTGCACTTGAGGATGATACAAAAGAATATTATCAATCACTTCCGAAAATGCTCGATGAAGTCGGTGTTGCAGTTATTCTTCCTTCTATTTCGATTCCAATTTACGGTACTCCTCTTTATCAAAAAATGTCAGATGAAAACAGAATAACGGATTTCGACATTTCCCATTATGAAGGCGACCATGTTGTCTTTAAACATCCCCATTTAACCGAAGAAGAAATTTATTATGAATATCAAAGAGTAAATAAAATATTTTATTCATGGAATAAAATAATTTATCGATGGATTAAAATAATTCGATTGCAGTCAGTTAAAGAATCTATACCGCAGTTTATATTAAAAATTTTGGTAATAACTTTTGTTTACTTTAAACTCTCAATTTTTCAAAGGCATCATGCTCAAAAACGAGTATTTAATAGAAAGGGTAAGTTTAATAAATGTAAAGATGATTTTGTTAATGCAGAATCTCTGGAAGATAAAGTATTTGTCGAATAATTAATTTCAATACTATTTTACAGAAATGCTTATATAGAATTATCATAACTATCTTAAATTTTGATATAAATATTTTAAAAAATTGCAATTGCTTTAATAAATTCATAAGTGAAATATTCGAAACTCAGCGAGTTTGTACATTATTTATTAGTCTAGCCGATAAGTTTGATGGTATTCCTAAATAGATTATTATCCACAACCAATTGAAGTTTATTTTTACAAAAGTTTTCCTTACCCTATAATTATTTAACGAATCAATTAAAAGAATAATGCCGTTGTTAGGAATACAAAATCTTTTCTTGTTTTTGTTCAAAACAAATTATATTTATTTGAATTATATTCCATAACTTTATTTTTTGAAAGAGATTTTTCAATGTTTGTAATTATTTTGTGAGGAAATGTAAAAATTATGGCCGCACCAAAAAATTTAGCAGCAATTGATATAGGGACTAATTCATTTCATTTGATTGTTGTACGTGTAAAGAAAGATGGGAACTTTGATATAATAGACAGGGAGAAAGAAGTAATTCGTCTCGGCGAGGGAAGTTCAGGTGACATAAAATTAATAAAACCGGATGCATTGAAAAGAGGTGTGGATGCTTTAAAAAGATTTAAAGGAATAGCCGACTCTCACAATTCAAGTCTACGAGCTATAGCTACAAGTGCAGTTAGAGAAGCTCATAATAGAAATGATTTTATTGAAAAGGTTTTTCAAGAGAGCGGGATAAATGTTGAAATAATTAGCGGAATTGAAGAAGCTAGATTGATTTATTTGGGCATTCTTAAAGCCGTTCCTGTTTTTGACAAAAAAATTTTAATGATAGACATTGGCGGAGGCAGCACAGAGTTTTTGGTTGGGAAAAAAAGTAATCCAATTGAATCTCTGAGTATGAAGATCGGTGCTGTACGCTTAACTCAAAAATTTTTCCCTGATTTCATGATTAATAAAATCCGCATACAAAATTGCAGGGAATGGGTTGAAGGCGAATTATACCAGGCTGCCAGTTTACTAAAAAAAGAGAACTATCAGTTGTGCGTGGGATCTTCCGGAACAATTATGTCTGCAGGATTAATGATAAATGCTTTAAGAAATAATTCTTCAACCGGCAGCGGCATACTAAATAATTTTGTATTCACAAAAGAAGAATTGAATGAAATTGAAGAGATGGTTCTGAGCAAAAAGACAACGGATAAGCGAAAAAAAATTCCGGGTATCGATGAAAAACGGGCTGAGATTATTCCTGCCGGAATAATCATTTTAAAAACAATCTTTAATCTTTTTAAGATTAACAAAATGATCATCTCCGGGTATGCGCTTCGCGAAGGTATTATTATAGATACTATGCAAAAGGCACATGCCGATTTATCCAAACCCGGATTCGAAGATATAAGAAAGCAAAGCGTTATTAATCTTGCTAAATCATACCGAAATGATGTTTCACACAGTAAACATGTTGCCAAACTTTCTCTCCAATTATTCGACCAGCTGAAAGAATTACATATGCTTGATGAAAACAGCAGGGAATGCCTGGAAGCGGCTTCCATTCTCCACGATGTCGGCTATCATATTTCGCATGCAAACCATCACCATCACAGTCTTTATATAATTAGGAATAGTGAATTGCTTGGATTTAATGAAAACGAGATAAATATAATAGCTCACACTGCAAGATATCACAGGAAAAGTCATCCGAAATCCAGTCACCAGGAATTTAATTCTTTGTCACCCGAAATTCAGATGATAATAAAAAAATTAGCGGCAATTCTCCGTTTAGCGGATTCTTTTGATAGAACTCATAGAAAACTAATAGAAAATTTGCAGTCAACAGTAAAAGACAAAACAGTGGAAATTCAGTTGTTCTGCAGCAGCAAAAAGCCTGATATTGAATTGTGGAACCTCGATAGAAGAAAAGGTTTGTTTGAGGAAGTATTTAATAAGAAAATAGTTGTAAAATATTGTTAATATAAAAGCATCATATAAATTTCCTAATCACTATAAAAATTCGCTGCTATTTTACAAAAATTTTTACATCCTGCTATCAAAGAAATATTCAAATTTGACTAAATCCTCATTATTTTCTTGTGGAAAAATTGATATGCCCGCAGTTAGGAAATTCCGATTCCCCCGCTTAATATATATTCATCCGACATAAAATTATCAATTCCCTTGGCCCTTTATTATCCCGTTCAATTTAAAATTATTTTACAAATTTATATCCGCTTTTGTGTATGGTTAATAAATGAACAGGTTCCGCAGAATTTTTCTCTATTTTTTTTCGCAGTATCAGAATATAATTATCAACTGTACGCGTCGTAGGAAATGATTCGTATCCCCAAACATCATCCAGCAGCTGTTCCCTTGTAACCACTTCGCCTTCCCTTGCGATTAAATATTTTAAAACCTTAAACTCCAGAGCAGATAATTTCAAAAGCACATTGTTTTTAAACGCTTCCAGCTTTTTAAAGTCTATTTTTATATTATCAAATGAATAATCCTCAATTTCTTTTACAAGATCGCTTTTTCTCCTCAGTATAGCTTTTATTCTTGCTAAGAGTTCCCTTAAGCTGAAAGGTTTGGTAACATAATCGTCAGCTCCGATTTCCAGGCCAAGCACCTTATCAATTTCTTCTTTTTTGCTTGTCAGCATTAAAATCGGAATATTTAATCCTTCCTTTCTTAGATCACGACAAATTTCTAATCCGTCTTTATTCGGCAGAATTAAGTCTAAAATAATTAGGTCAATATTTTCAGCCTTAGCAAGATTATAGCCTTCATATCCATCCATAGAAGAAGAAACTTTATAACCTTCTCCTTCAAGACTAGTTGTTAGACCTTTGAGAATTGCAGGATCGTCTTCAATAACCAAGATCTTTTTCAATTTTAACCTCCATTGGAAATGATAGAATAAATCTGTACCCAACGTCCGGAATATTTTTTACAATAAATTTACCCTTATGAGCAGACATAATTTGGTTCACTAAAGTTAACCCGATGCCGCTTCCGGATATATTTCTGTTTTTAGAATTATCAGCTCTAAAATAAGGCTCTATTAAATTATTTAATTCATCTTCACAAAGACATGTTGATCTGTTTTCAAAATTCATATTTAATTCGTTATTGTTTTTCTCTAATGCAATAATGATCTTTTTGGGTATGGAGGAATATTTAATACCATTTGAAAGAAGATTGATTACTGCACCTAGGATAGAATCAGAATCCCCGTTTATAATACATTCCCCGTTGCAAATATTGAGCTCAACGTTGCAATTTTCAATTTTTAATTGGTAGGACATTAAATGGACAGCATAATTAAGCAATGATTTTAGATCTATTTCAGTGAAATGATATTCCTTTACTCCTCTTTCAATCTTAGAAAGGTCCAAAACATTTTCTATTAAGCGGCTTAATCTGTCGCATTCACCTTCAATTATCTCAATATATTCTTCAGCTTTTTCCGTTTCTAAGTTTTCTTTAAGATGGAGCATTTCAGCAAACATTCTTATTGAAGTTAAAGGAGTTTTCAATTCATGAGAAACGCTGGAAATAAAAAATGATTTTAGCTCGTTCATTTCCTCGAGTTTTTCTTTCAGCAATTGTTCGCGTATAAGATTTCCTTGAAGCTTAATTCTCTCAAGAGTTAACCCGGCCTGCGATGTAATTTCAATCAACAGATCTATATCTTCAACATTAAATCTTGTATCCGATTTTTTTTCACCTAAAACAAAAAAGCCAAGTAATTCCTTATTAGTTGAATGAATAGGAAAAACCACTGCCATTCCCCAGCGCCTGAATACTTTGTTATCCCCTACTTCAATTGAAATTCCAGGCTCAACTTTGTCTTGGAGAGCAACCGGCTGCTGTAAAGTAGTTTTAAGTTTTTTTCTGTCTAGAAAAACTCCTTTGTTCTCTAGAAAATCGAAATTCCGATGCGCTGCCAATTGCAGTCTGCTTGTAAAAGGATTAAATAAAAAGAATCCCATTTTATCAACCGGCATAATTGTGTAGTTCTGTTCAACTATTTTATTTGCAAGTGAATTTATATCGTTGCAGGCATTTATTTCATCCAAAAATTTCCTCGATGCAATTCTAAAATTATAGCGGACTCTAAAAAATTTTTTATCAACAAATCTTTGAACTCTTGATTTTGCAGGTTGAAATAGGAATAGCAGTATAACGGCAGCAACAGTGGTTGAGAAATATTCGGTAACATTTTTAATAGAAAAAGAAATTATTAATATTACAAGTACATAAAGTATTCCTAATAAAGTGATGGCTATTAAATAAACTACACTGTGTCTTATAATAAGATCGATATCAAGAATATGATATTTTAAAATTGCAATTGCAAAAGAAACCGGTATTGACAGCATAAAGATTACAATAATTTCTTCAGGCAGTAAACCGTAATACATAATTGCCTGAGGAATTACCCAGAAAGCAGCATAACAAAATGGTCCGACGAATAAACCGGACATAATCCATCTTAATTTCTTCTTATCCGCCAAGCTTTTGGATGTTTTATAAGAATGGATGAAATTGATTATCCCAACTAGCACAGACCCGACTAAAAATGCACGGCAAATATTATATACAATTAAGAATTCTTTAATATTTTCTAAGCTATTGCTAAACCATACTTTTGTAAATGTATAGGAGCTAAAAAATCCGAGAATTAAAGCAAGAGAATATAAAGACACCAAAACCGATTTTGGTATTCTTTTTTCACGGGGAAAAATAAATGTGAAGTGTACGAATAAAACGGGGGCCAACTGTCCGGAGAATAAAAAAAGTATCCAGATTAGATAACCGATAATTTTAGGATGAAAATTGTAATTCCCCCATGTCATCATAATTATTGCTGCCGTAGTTACCGTAACCCAATGAAATAACTGCGAGGATTTATTCTCCGGCTTTTTAAGAAATACAAAAATTCCAATCGCTAAAAAAATTATTCCAACTAAGAAAGCAATGATTAAATATGATATGTCGTAAAATCTAATTAATTTTACATTAATTTCATGAGTGAGGCCCTTTTTAAAATAAACGATATCAACTGATGAACCCGGTTTTGTACCATCGAGATAAACTTCGATTTGTTCTTGAGATGTAAAACGGTTTCCGTTTATTGAAATAACCGTATCGCCAACTGAAATATTGATGGCCGGCTTTTTAATTTTTTTTACTATTAAGTTGGAATTTTCAGAATTAAATTTTATTGGAAGGTCGGCTTTCAGATAAATATGGTATATTCCGAAAATACAAAATATCAAGACAACAAAGTCAGTGAGGAGATAAAGTAATATCTTTTTATTTCTGTCCTGCAAAGTATCCCCTATAAAATAAAAACTTTTAACAGAATTTAAATTGAAGTATCTGTTAAAACTTAACTAAAAGAAATATTAGTCGCAATTAAAAATATTATTTTAAAAAATCTGACTTAAAAAAGTTTTTTCCTTACTTTTAATTAATAAATTTGAATCAACATCTTAGAAAGAGAAGCATGAGAAAGGTACTTTACCCGGGAACCTTTGATCCTATAACAAACGGCCATATCGATATAATAAGAAGAGCCAGAGAATTATTTGACGGAGTTGTGGTAACAGTTGCAATTAATCCTTCAAAATCCCCGTTATTCTCCGTGGATGAACGTGTTAAAATGATTAAGGAAAGCGTTAAGAATTTTAATAATATTGATGTCGATTCTTTCGACGGACTTGTAGTCGATCATGCCAAGCAGGTCGGAGCCGTAGGAATCATAAGAGGACTTAGAGCAGTAAGCGACTTTGAATATGAATTCCAGATGGCGTTGATGAATAGAAAGCTTGCCAGCGATATTACGACTGTTTTTCTCATGCCTCATGAAAAATATACTTATCTGAATTCATCCATTGTCAGAAACCTGGCAAGCCTTAACAGCGACGTAAGTGATTTTGTGCCGCTAATTGTACTAAAAGCTTTAAAGAAAAAATTTCAAAAATAAATAGGTAAAATACCGTGATAAGAATTCACGGAAATGTAATTACGGTTTTAGCAAATTATTAATTCAATTTTCAATACATTCTATATTTAATGTTTAAAATGTTATTAAGATTTTTGAATATTTATTAGATTTAAAACCTTTTGAGATATATTCTTTAATACTTCATATTAAAATCACTTTAATTTAGAAATTAATTTATTAAATTTACTTTAGGATTTTTTACTTCCGTTAATGCGGCAAGCTTTCCAAAATCAAATCTAAACGGATAAAAGACATTTATTACAGATTTTTTTTCTTACAACTATGACGACCCGGATAAGAAAATCTAAATTATAAATATAAATAAAGAGAGGCTATCAATTGAATAAATATTCGGAAATTATATCATCGATTGAAGAAAGTAAAACAATGGCAATTTCTTCCTTAGTTAAGAAATTAAAAGCCGAAGGAAAAAATGTTTTAAGCTTTAGTGCCGGAGAACCTGATTTTCCTACCCCCGAATTTATTAAGCAAGCTGCTATAAAAGCAATAAATAATAATTTTACAAAGTATACACCTAATGAAGGATATCCCCCATTAATAAATGCAATTATAGAAAAATTTTCAATAGATAATAATCTGGAATTTAAACCACAGAATATTTTAGTATCCCACGGTGCCAAACATTCACTTTATAATTTATTGATGTCAATTTGTAATCCGGGCGACGAAGTAATTTTTCAAGCGCCGTACTGGGTGAGCTATCCCCAAATGGTAAAGCTGGCTCAAGCGAAATCCGTAATTATTAATGCCGGAGTAGAACAGAACTATAAGATTACCCCGGGACAGCTTAAAAATTCAATCACTTCCAAAACAAAAGTATTTTTATTCAATACGCCTTCTAATCCTACCGGTTCGGTATATAGTGAAGATGAAATTAAGGCGCTTGCAGAAGTTTTAAAAGAGAAAAATATTTTTATTATCTCCGATGAGATTTATGAAAAAATAGTCTTCGACGATGAAAAACATTTTAGCATAGGAAGTATTGACTATCTTAAAGATAAAACAATTACCGTTAACGGTGTAAGCAAAGCCTATGCAATGACCGGATGGCGGGTCGGTTACGCGGGCGGAAACGCCGAAATAATAAAGCTTGCCAGAAATCTTCAAAGCCATTCAACTTCAAATGCATCTTCTATTTCGCAAGCTGCAACTTTAGCAGCCTTAACGGAAGAGTCAAATGAAATAGAGGATATGGTTAAAAAATTTAAAATAAGACGGGATTATATTTACGATGCATTAAATAAAATTGAAGGAATTAAATGTCCGCTGCCCAAAGGAGCTTTTTATGTTTTTTATAATGTGAGCAACTACTACGGCAAACATATGAACGGTTACGATATTAAAGATTCTTCTTCATTTTGTAATTATTTATTAACGGAACAAAATGTGGGACTTGTTCCCGGCATAGCATTCGGTAATGATAATTGCGTAAGGATGTCCTATGCATGTTCATTGGAAGAATTAAGAGACGGAGTGGAAAGAATTACAAATGCTCTTCATAAATTGAAGTAGGATTTGTAAATTTTTAATGTCGGAATTCTTTTAAATTTTTTTAATTTTTTATAAATAACTGCAAAGATTTATGAAGCTGCTCGACAGGCATCTGCTCGCCTGTCCATAGTTCAAAAGATTTGGCCGCTTGGTAAACAAGCATTTTTATTCCGTCCAATATTGTTGCTCCCTTTGATGCAGCAAGTTTCAGCAATTGTGTCTGAGGCGGGTTGTACACCAAATCCAAGACTATTTGATCTTTATTAAATGAACTTTCAAGGTTTGTAATTATATCATCCGAATCCGGAAACATACCGACCGATGTAGCATTTATAATTAATTTAGAATTCTGAAAAACATCAACAAGATCAGGAGGAAAAAGTTCTCTTGTCTTAAAATTATCGAATTTCATTTTTTCAATAAAATAATTTTTTAACGATTCCGCTTTTTGTTCCGTTCTGTTTATAAGAAAAATTATATTTGGTTTAAAATACCGGATCAGAGTATAAATAACAGCTCTTGCCGCTCCCCCGGCGCCTACTACGCACATTTCATTCCCGGTTATTTCATCTTTATAAGGTAAAAGAGTTTCATAAACTCCATGTACATCGGTATTAAAACCGCTTAGTTTTCCCAGATCATTTACTACCGTATTTATAGCACCTACTATGGAGGCTTCTTCCGAGACATTATGCATAAGCTGCAGAATATTTTCCTTATGAGGAATCGTCACATTAAATCCCTTTATTCCCAAAGCAACCATACCTTTTACAGCAGTTTTTAATGTAGAAGGAGGAATATCAAAAGGAAGATAAATATAATCCAGTTTTTTCAATTCAAAAGTTACATTATGAATAAAAGGCGAATAGGTATGTTTTATCGGGTGACCTATTAAACCTAATAGTTTAGTATTTAAATGATATGAATCTTTTCCCATGTTTAATATTCATCTTTTTTAAGAAGCGAAATGCCATTCAGCGCGATGATAACTATAAATACAATATCATCATTTAAAAATTAAATTTCTCCAAGTAATTTTTTGAAGAGTTTAGAGGATTTTATTTCCGGATATTCTTTTGCAAATTCCACACTAATTGTAGGATCAATAGAAAAAGCCGATTTTAAACAAACAACCGCTTCTTTAGTTCTGCTGAGAATAAAATTAATTTTTGCTTTTCCGTAATATGATCCGGCATCGGACGGATTTATTCTTATGCACTCATCATATGCATTCATGGCATCGAGCCAATTACCCATTTCCATTAGAGTTTCCGCCATATTATTCCAGATCTCATAGTTATCCGGTTCAATGTTTAATGCAGACTGATAACTTTTTACGGCTTCCTGCAATTTACCAAGCGAATATTCCAGGTCAGCTTTAGCGTACCAGGCATCCGCATTATCCTGAGATAAAGAAATTGCTTTGTTAAAATCTTTTAAAGCGAGATGAAATTTTCCCGATGAATCATAACAGAAACCTCGCGCCAGGTATGCCTCATAATATTGGTCGTTAATTTTAATTGCTTCGGAATAATACCTAATTGCGTTCGGTAAATCGCCGAGTTCTTCATAAATATTTCCGATATTATATGAAGAAGCTTCATCAAATCTGTCTATTTCCAGTGATCTTTTAAAACACTCAATTGCACCTTGGAACCTGCCTAAATCGGCAAGGGCATTGCCTTTATTAAACCAGGCGCTGGCGAAATCTTCTTTTATTGCTAATGCCAGATCATAACTTTCAATAGCCTTTTCAAACCTGTTCATTTTAACAAGTACGATTCCGCGGTTGTACCAGCCGTTCGCATTATAAGGTTCAAAATCCAAAAACTTATCATATGCATCTACTGCATTGGTAAAGTCATTTAAATTTTCGTAACAATAACCTATTTCGTAATAAGCTTCGGAAAACTCACTATCTATCGCTACAGCTTTCTTTAAAAAGCCGATTGCTTTTTTATATTCCTTCTGCCTCTGATGCAGCAATCCCAAACTGTACATAGCATCTTCATTATTCGGATCAATTAATATTACGGATTCCAGCGATTCCCTTGCTTCATCCAAAAGACCGATATTTTCTTCGGCAGTCGCCTTGTCAATCAATGTTTCCGAGTCACCGGGATTCAAAGATAAAGATTTGTTAAAACACCGGATTGCTTCTTCATAGCTGCCTACCGAATTTAGAAGGATGCCTTTTTTAAGCCAGTATTCCGAGTTATAAGGAAATGTCTCTAGAAGAATATTAATAAAGTAAAAGCCGTCGTCGAATTTATCGTTATCAATACATTCCTGGATAATATCTTCAATAGATTCCGTACACTCATAAACACCTGAAGATTCGATCGATTCCTTACATTTTTTAATTTCCTCATCAAGGTTTTTTTGCTGATCGAAAAAATACTCTTCACCGTTATATTCAGAATCTAAAAAAGACATTCAAATCTCCCAAGGGTTGTAAAGTTTGCGAAAAAATGTATTACTATTATTCTATAAAATCAAGTTGATTTTAACTCAATTTTATTTAATAATATAACTTCAAAAAATTTATTTTATAAAAAACCCTGTGATATTTACACAGGGTTAATTAAATGCTTAAAATTGTTCATATAGTTTAATTTTTCAAAACTGCGGTAACTTTTTCAGCAGCATCCTTAAGGCTGGTAGCAACTTCAAAATTTAAACCCGATTCTTGTAAAAGCACGCCTGCTTCCGTAGCATTCGTTCCTTCCAAGCGAACAACTATCGGAATATTTACATTTATTTCCTTAGTTGCATCTATAACACCTTGAGCTACACGATCACACCTTACAATTCCGCCGAAGATGTTAATTAAAATAGCTTTTACATTAGGATCGGAAAGAATAATTTTAAACCCGTTGGAAACGGTATCTTTATTTGCAGCACCGCCAACGTCCAAAAAGTTTGCAGGTTCACCGCCGGCAAGCTTAATAATATCCATTGTTGCCATTGCCAGCCCTGCGCCGTTAACCATGCATCCGACATTGCCGTCGAGTTTTATATAATTCAAATTGTATTTGGATGCTTCAATTTCAAGCGGAGCTTCTTCAGCAAGATCACGGTATGCAACAATATCCTGATGACGATAAAGTGCGTTATCGTCAAAATTCATTTTAGCATCAAGCGCGATAACATTACCTTCTTTAGTTAAAACCAAAGGATTTATTTCCGCCAAAGAGCAGTCGCTTTTTACATAAGCGTTATATAAACCGATTAAAAATTTAACGGCATTTTTATGCTGTGTCCCTTCAAGACCTAATCCAAAGGCTAACTTTCTTGCTTGATATTGCTGAAGCCCCAATTCAGGTTCAACTGTTTCTTTAACAATTTTTTCAGGCGATTCTGCCGCAACTTTTTCAATTTCAACACCGCCTTCTGTGGAAACCATCACTACATTTTTGGATATTGCTCTATCCAAAGTAATACCTACATAAAATTCTTTTTCTATATTTACACCCTGTTCTATAAGAAGACGTTTTACAATTTTCCCTTCCGGTCCCGTTTGGTGAGTTACAAGATTCATCCCGAGCATTTGATTGGATAAATCTCTTACTTCATCCAAACTTTTTGCGACTTTAACACCGCCTCCTTTACCTCTGCCCCCGGCATGTATTTGAGCTTTAACAACCCATAATTCCCCGCCAATTTCATTTTGAGCTACTTGTACGGCTTCTTCAGAAGAGAAAGCAACTTTTCCATTAGGAACAGAAACATTAAATTTTCTTAAAATTTCCTTTGCCTGATATTCGTGAATTTTCATTTAAAATCCTTTTTAATTTTTTTTCGGTATGTTTAAAAGTTAGACCTTTCGACCGGCAGGTTCTAACAATAATTCATAAACTTATTTAAAAATTACATCTTTTAGGATATATAATCAATTTAAACAAATTTACATTATTATATTATAATCTTGTTCAATCTATAGCAAAACCCGTATTAAAAATCATTTGACGGCTATAAGTATTTTGTTTAGTCATGATTTATAAAAGTATGCAAATGAATTATCGTTAATAATTTTTACTCCGGATGGATTTAATATTTAGATTTCATCTAAACTTAATTTTCTTGTTTTTCTAAAACATCAAAGTTATTTTCACAATTGTAATTCTTTGGAGCAATAAATGGCAATTTTAAAAGCCTTCAAAACTATTCCGGATATGTTTGTCTATCTTTCAGATGAATATGCAAAAACGGCAAAAAATTATTTAATTGTACGAAAGGTTGAAGGAAAGTACGAAGGAATTTCTTATCAGGAATTTAAAGATCAAACTGAAAATTTTGCAAACGGACTTGCGTCGTTAGGGATAAAATCAGGCGATAAAGTTGCCATTATTTCCGAGAATAGACCGGAATGGGTTTTTTCCGATATGGCTATTCTTAGCTTAGGCGCTATTGATGTTCCGATTTATCCTTCTCTTACGGCAGATTCTGTGGAATTTATTTTGAACAATTCGGAATCAAAAGCAATAATTGTTTCAAATAAATTTCAATTAAATAAAATATTAAAGATTGCTTCTAAATGCAGATATTTAAAATCCATTATTTTACTAAACGATAAAGATTTTATAGAAGGAAATAAGCAGCTTCATACATTTCAGCAGATCCAAGATTCCGGAATAATTTTTAAAGCCAACTACCCTGATTTTCTCAGCAATTCAATTAAGAAAATTAAGGAAACAGATTTATGCACTATTATTTACACTTCCGGCACCACCGGCGAGCCAAAAGGAGTGTTACTGACTCATAAAAATATATTATCTAATGTAACATCAGCATTGAATACATTTCCTATAGGCAGCGACGACGTATTTCTTTCTTTCCTTCCGCTTTGCCATATCTTTGAAAGAATGGCAGGCTATTATACTGCTTTTTCTTCCGGCGGAACAATTTATTATGCCGAAAGTATAGAATCGGTTGCACAAAATATGATCGAAGCAAAACCGACTATAATTACAACAGTCCCCCGGCTTTTTGAAAGGATATACTCGAAAATAATGAAGAATGTTGAAAGTCAACCTGCGTCCAAACAAAAAATATTTTATTGGGCCATTGAGATCGGGAAAGAATACGCAAAAGAAAAAAAGACGGGAACAGTATCTTTAGGACTTTCAATCAAAAATAAAATTGCGGACAAACTGGTATTTCAGAAGTTAAAAGAAAGAACAGGAGGAAAACTTCGATTCTTTATTTCCGGCGGTGCACCTCTATCCAGAGATTTAGGCGAATTTTTTGAAGCAATCGGTCTGCTGATTGTAGAAGGCTACGGCTTAACCGAATCCTCTCCTGTAATAGCAGCTAATAAAATCGACGATTATAAATTCGGAACAGTCGGAAAGCCATTCCCGGGTGTTGAAGTAAAAATTGCAAGCGATGGAGAGATACTTGCCAGGGGACCAAATATTATGCAGGGTTATTTTAAAAATAAAAAAGAAACCGAAGAAGTTATAAAAGACGGATGGCTGCATACAGGAGATATAGGCGTTTTTGACTCTCAAGGATTTTTAATGATAACGGATAGGAAAAAACATTTATTTAAAACTTCCGCTGGTAAATATATTGCTCCTACTCCTATTGAAAATTTATTTTTAACAAGTAAATTTATCGATCAATTTGTTCTGATTGGAGATAGAAGAATGTTCCTCAGCGCTCTGATTGTTCCCGATTTTGAAGCAGTTAAAGAATATGCGGACTCCAATAAAATAGTGTACGACAGCCTGGAAGAACTTATTAAGACAAAAGAAATTTACGACCTTATAGAAAAAGATATGGCAGGCGTACAAAAGAAACTTGCCAATTACGAAAGGGTTCGAAGATTTGCATTACTTGATAAACCGTTCAGCCTTGAAAACGGAGAAGTTACACCAAGTCTAAAAATCAGACGAAAATTTGTTGAAGAAAGATACGGCCATCTAATTGAGGAAATGTACAGTAAGTAATATACAACACAATTACATGTAATTAATATTTCTCTAAATATTCAATCATTGTATCGTGTATTTTTCCGTTCGTAGCTAAAATCTTTTTAGAAAATATATCTATTTGTTTCCCGTTAAAATCAGTAACCATCCCGCCGGCTTCTTCAACTATTAATTTACCTGCACATATGTCCCAAGGATGCAGATATACTTCCCAGAATCCGTCAAACACACCCCTGGCAACGTAGCAAAGATCTATTGCGGCAGAGCCCAATCTTCTTACTGCTCTAGAAGCTTTAGTTAATGCCGTAAATTTTTCCAAAGCATTTTCCGGATTTTCGGCGATATTGTAGGGAAATCCCGTAACAAGAACCGCATGACTCAGCTTATCATTTTTATTTACATTAAGTTTCCGACCGTTAGCATATGATCCTTTGCCTGCTTCGGCTGAATAGACAATGTCATTCATTACATCATAAACAACGCCGGCAATTGTACTGCCTTCTTTTTGAACCCCGATAGATACGGAAAAAATAGGCAGCCCGTGTGCAAAATTTGTAGTGCCGTCAAGCGGATCTACAACCCAGACATATTCAGAAGTATTTTTAGTTTCCCCGCCTTCTTCAGCTAAGATTCCGTGAGTAGGAAAATTTTTCTTTATAAAATCCGTAATTAATTTTTCACTGGCTTTATCTACTGTGGTTACTAAATTCGACTCGTTTGATTTATACTCAATGTTAAAACTTGTTCCGAATCCTTTTTTAACAATACTTCCCGCTTCTTTTGCAATTTTAATAATATCTTCGATCATTATATTCCTTAATTTTGAGTACAAATATAAAAAATTATTCATAGAGGATAATTATAAAATATTTTTATTTGTTATCGATCAAAATGATTGTATAAGCGCCGCCATCGGACTTTTTGTTGTTGTCTTAATTTGCTTAAATCTTAAAAATTATTTCTTGTCTTCCCGAGCGAAGTCGAGGGATTTAATGAAATTGAAGGATGTTATGGTTCGACTCCCTTAGCCATGATATACTTTAGCGAAAATGATGAAACAAACTAGGACACTACTGACTTTTTCATTCCTTGATAGCAGGAACGAATTTTGGTATATTTAACAATCAATTTACGTTGGAAAATTAAAGGAGATTCCGCTTGAAAGAATTTAGCGAATTAAGTACTAAGGATAAAGATGAAACATCGATAGTTGACAATATTCCGGAAAAACTTCCGATATTACCATTACGCGATATAGTAATTTTTCCGTACATGATTTTTCCGGTTTTAGTGGGACGTGAACAGTCAATTAGAGCTGCAAATTATGCATCGGATGAAACAAAATATATTTTTCTATCTACCCAGAAAAGATCAAATATTGAAGATCCAAAAAAAGAAGATATTTACGCAGAAGGAACAATAGCAAAGATTGTACAAATTCTTAAGCTGCCCAACGGTTTAATGAAAATTCTGGTTGACGGTCTTCTTCAGGGCAGGATTATGGAGTTTACCGATAACAAGAATTTCTTTGAAGGTAAAATCGAAGTTATAGTGCCTGAAGTTACACATGATCATGAAATGAATGCATTAACACGGCAGATGACTCAGCTGTTCAAAGACTATGTTAAGATCAGCCGGAACATACCGAATGAAGCTGTTACGGCTTTTGAAAATATTGAAGAGCCGGATAGAAAACTATTTTACGTAGCGGCAAATATCAATCAGCTTATTGAAGTGAAGCAAGGCATCTTACAAAAATTCACCATTAAAGAACAATATTATGAAGTTATCAAAATCTTAAATTCAGAAATCGACATTCTAAAGATTGAAAAAGAAATTGACAATAAAGTTCAAGAGAACATCGCCAAAACTCAGAGAAAATTCATAATTCAGGAACAAATAAAAATTCTTCAGGATGAACTTGGAGAAGAAGATGATGCGACACCTGAGTTTATGAAAATGAGAGAGCAGATTAAGAAGGCTAAAATGTCAAAGGAGGCCGAAGAAAAAGCTCTTGAAGAATTAAATAAGCTTAAAAAGACTCCTCCGATGTCTCCCGAATCAACTGTAATTAGGAATTACCTGGATTGGCTGATTGATGTTCCCTGGTCAAAAAGGACAAAAGATAACCTCGATATCTCGCATGTTCAAAGAACTTTGGATGAAGACCATTTCGGATTGGAAAAGCCGAAAGAAAGAATAATAGAACATATTGCAGTGCTCAATCTGGTAAAGCAGATGAAAGGTCAAATACTATGTTTTGTCGGACCTCCCGGAGTCGGTAAAACATCATTGGGAAAATCAATTGCAAGGGCACTTGGAAGAAATTTTGTTAGAATCAGTTTAGGCGGCGTGCGTGACGAGGCCGAAATCAGAGGACATCGAAGAACTTACATCGGCTCGATGCCGGGTAAAATAGTTCAATCTATGAAAAAAGCCGGCACAATAAATCCGGTTATGCTTTTGGATGAAATAGATAAAATGAGCACCGATTTCAGAGGTGATCCTTCTTCGGCAATGCTTGAAGTTTTAGATCCCGAACAAAACCATACTTTTAACGATCATTATTTGGAAGTTGATTACGATCTTTCTCAGGTAATGTTTATTACTACAGCAAATGTTCGGTATAATATTCCGCTGCCGCTTCAAGATAGAATGGAAATAATAGAATTGCCGGGTTACCTGGAATATGATAAAATTGAAATTGCTAAGAGGCACATTCTACCGAAACAACTGGCAAATCACGGATTAAATAATAAAAATATTACAATAACCGATGAAGCAATAAAGAAAATAATTACAGAGTATACCCGGGAAGCTGGTGTTAGGAACCTTGAACGTGAACTCGCTTCAGTATGCAGAAAATTAGCACGCGATATTGTATTGAAAGAATCCTCTAATGGAAAGAAAAAATCCATACGAAAATTTATAGTAAATGAAGAAAAAGTAGAAGAGTATCTTAAAGTTCCGCGATACCGAACTCATAAACATAACCAGGGATATAGAGTGGGAAGCGTAACAGGTTTGGCATGGACAAGTGTAGGCGGCGATATCCTTGATGTTGACGTTACGATAATGAACGGTTCTGAAAAATTAACTCTAACCGGTCAGTTGGGTAATGTAATGAAAGAATCGGCGCAAGCTGCTTTAAGTTATATTCGTTCCAGGGCAAAAGAGTTATGTTTGGATCCGAATTTTTACAAAGGCAAGGAAATACATATTCATTTACCCGAAGGAGCTATACCGAAAGACGGACCTTCGGCAGGCATTACAATGGCAATGGCGCTGCTTTCGGCAATCAGCGGTAAACCGGCTGCTAATGATGTAGCAATGACCGGGGAAATAACTTTAAGAGGAAATGTACTGCCGATAGGAGGTTTAAATGAAAAACTTCTGGCGGCAAAACGTAACGATATTAAGACAATTTTGATTCCTGCAGAAAATGAGATTGATCTGAAAGAAATTCAGGATACGGTTAAAGAAGGATTAAAGATTTTTCCGATTGAAAAGATAGAGGATGCGATTCCTTATTTATTTAAAGATCTGAAAATTTTAAACAGTACTAAGAATAAACCGGTGAAGAAAACAAAAAAGAAAGGAAAATAATTGGCTGAAACTATTTCCATAGACAAAAATCTTTCTCTTGAAAATCAATACGTCTTATTAAACAAACAATTAAAATCTTTATTAGATAAGAGTGAAAACTGGCTTTCGAATCTTTCGAATTTTACGGCTGCCTTAAAACAAACATTCGAAAAAATCAGCTGGGTAGGTTTTTATTTATATGACGGTGAAACATTATACCTGGGGCCGTTTCAAGGAAAGTTGGCCTGTACAAGAATTGATTTAGGAAAAGGCGTCTGCGGAACTTCCGCTGAAAAACTTGAAACGATTATTGTACCGGATGTAAATAAATTTCCGGGGCATATTTTCTGCGACGCTGATTCAAAGTCCGAAATAGTTATTCCATTAATCAAAAGCAACAGATTATTCGGAGTATTGGATTTAGACAGTGTTTCATATGATTCTTTTGGTAAAATAGACAAAAAATATTTAGAAGAAATTTGCACATATTTGATGAAAGAAATTTTATAATTATTTTCTTGTAATCATCAAAATAAAAATAAAGGTTTAAATGGCATTTGTAGTAACAGCAAGAAAATGGCGGCCTCAAAGATTCAGCGAAGTTGTCGGTCAGGAACATATAACCGCTACCTTAAAAAACGCATTAAAGAATAATCGCATTGCACACGCTTATCTGTTTACCGGTCCCCGCGGTGTCGGGAAAACAACTACGGCAAGAATTCTTGCAAAGGCATTAAATTGCTTAAATCCTCAGGATAACGAACCGTGTAACGAATGCGAAATGTGTAAATCCATTCAATCCACACAATCCCTTGATATCATTGAAATTGACGGCGCATCAAACAGAGGAATAGACGAAATAAGAACTCTTCGCGAATCAGTTAAATATGCTCCGACAAAAGGTAAATATAAAATTTACATCATCGATGAAGTTCATATGCTTACAAAGGAATCGTTTAATGCATTCCTAAAAACACTTGAAGAACCGCCTTCACATACGGTTTTTATTTTTGCAACAACGGACGTACATAAAGTTCCTTTAACCATAATTTCCAGATGTCAGAGATTCGATTTCAGAAGGATTCAGCTTGATACAATTAAAGCTTTACTCAATAAAATTGCGGAAAGTGAAAAAATAAAAATTGATGATAAAACGTTAACTATAATCGCAAAAAAATCGGATGGGGCTCTGCGCGATGCCGAGAGCTTTTTCGACCAGGTAGTTGCATTTTGCGGAAACGAAATAGAAGCTTCAACCGTATCCAAAATGTTAAACCTTGTAGATGATGAAATATATTTTACAATTTCCGATGCAATTTTAGATAAAAATTACAAAGCTGTTTTCGATGTTTCCAACTCAATTTACGATAACGGGTGGAACTTTATTGACTTTATGGACGGCTTGATTGAACATTTCAGAAATATAATGACGGTTGTCCTTACTAAGAATTCCAATCTTGTTGAATCGGCTGATATTTACAAATCCCGTTATCTGGAATACATCGATAAATTTTCCGAAGGAGATCTTTTAAGGCTTCTAAACTTTTTAAATAAGACGCAGCAAGAATTGCGCTACTCTCAAAATCAAAAATTAAAAATTGAAATTTCTTTAAGTCATCTCATCGGCTTAGAACAATCATCCACAATCAGCGAGCTGATAAATAAGATCGGAGAAACCGGATCTAATAATTCAGGTTCAACAAACCCAAACGTAATGCAGGCAGCCAATAAAAACCAATCATATTATTCCTTAAAAAAAGATACGGAAAATGATTCGTCAAGACAAAATTCTCAACATCCTTCATTTAATAATTCTTCAGCATTAAATACTCTAAAAAACACATCAAATATTGAAAATCCTCAATTTTCATTAGATAATGTTGTTAAAAAATGGGCAGGTTTTGTGGAATCGGTTAATGCGGAAAAAGGATTAATGTTCGGTCCGTTTATAAGAAGTGCAAAACTTTTAAATATTGAAGGGAATGAAATCAATATTTACAGTGAAGATTCACACGGAAAGGATATAATCAACCGTAACCGGGATTATCTGGCAAAAAAAAGCCTTGAATTTTTCGGCAAAAAATTAACTTTTCATATTAAAGACAGGGCAAAAATTGATCCTCAAGAAATTATTGATACTAAACTCAATAATAACATACCGGAACAGAAATCAGACGGAGATCCTTATATTAATGCTATTATAAATGATTTAGGCGGCGAAGAAGTTAAATAAACATTCATTTAAGCATTATTTACCTTATTTTTATTCAAATCTTTATGTGATAAATTCTCATCTAATTTTTTGAAAATTCGATAAATATTACATATTTTTATAGTCTATGTCAAAAAGATTAATAGTCGCCATAGACGGTCCGGCAGGTTCCGGTAAAAGTACCTCTGCTAAGCTTGTCGCTCAAAAGTTGGGCTATTTATATATTGACACCGGAGCTATGTATAGAGCTGTTACATTTTTAGCAATACAAAATAATGTTCTTAATAATTTTGACGCCGTAATTAAAATTGCCGAAACTTCAAAAATTAATTTGAAATTCCTTAACGGTATTACACAGGTTAGTGTCGACGGAGTAAACATTACAGATAACATCCGCACTGCCGAGGTAAATTCAAAAGTAAGCGAAGTAAGCAAAATCAAGGAAGTTAGAGAAGCCTTAGTAGCTCAGCAGAGAGAAATGGCAATGAAAGACGGCGGAGTTGTAATGGAAGGCAGAGACATCGGAACAGTTGTTTTTCCAGATGCAGACGTTAAGATTTTTCTTACTGCCACAATAGAACAGAGAGCCAAAAGAAGAGCAAAGGAATACGAAGAAAAAGGAGTTGAAGTTTCGGTTGATGATGTTAAAAATAATCTTGTAAAACGCGATCAAATAGACTCTACAAGAGAAATTAGTCCTTTATCAAAAGCAGATGATGCAATAGTTGTCGATACTTCAAAAGTTACAATACAGGAACAAGTAGATATAATTCTGGATAAAATCAGAATTATTGCCGAGAAAAAAGGAATAAAAATCAGCAATTAAAAAATTTCGGAAAAGTTTAATTAGGCCATCAATAATTAAAATATGTTAAATAAATCTTTCTGCGTTACTGCTTAAAGATGGCGAAGCGATAACAGCAGATTAATTATTTTTATTGGAGGATTAATGTCCGAAGAGATCAAAGATACGAAGAAAAGTATATTGACAGCCGATGACTATGAAAAGGCAAAGAAGCATTTTAATGATGAAGAGTACACTCAAGAAGAATTCTTAACCTTAGCAAAGCTTTACACCGAATCTTTTAAAGATGTAAAAGAAGGTGAATTAATAAAAGGAAAAATAGTTCGCATTCAGGGTGATAATATAATCTTGGATGTGGGATTCAAATCCGAAGGTTCAATCCCGAAAAATGAATTTCATGAGTCGGAGGAAATAAAAGTCGGCAAAGAAGTCGAAGTTGTGCTGGAAAGCGTGGAAGATCAGGAAGGTAATCTTGTACTTAGCAAACAAAGAGCCGACTTCTTAAGAATCTGGGAAAAAGTTGTTAAAGCTCATGAAACAGGCGAGATAATTCAAGGAAAAATTTTAAAGAGAATTAAGGGCGGAATGGTAGTTGATTTATTGGGTATGGAAGCCTTTTTACCTGGTTCTCAAATAGATATACGTCCTATCCGGGATTTTGATGCATTTGTCGGGCAGACAATGGATTTCAAAGTTGTTAAAGTTAATATTCCGACCGAGAACGTTGTTGTCTCTCATAAGGTTCTGGTTGAAGAGGAAATTGCAGATCAGAGATATGCAATACTGAACAGTTTGGAAAAAGGACAAATACTTGAAGGCACTGTAAAAGCTATTACCGATTTCGGAGTGTTCGTTGATCTTGGTGGCGTTGACGGCTTAATTCATATTACCGATTTAAGCTGGGGAAGGATAAATCATCCGAATGAAGTAGTTAAACTTGATCAGACTATTAAAGTTGTCGTAACGGATTTTGATGAAGAAAAGAAGAGAATATCCTTAAGCTTGAAAAAGCTTCTGCCTCATCCTTGGGAAGATATAGATACAAAATACAAAATCGGAGACAAAGTATCTGGAAGAGTTGTATCTCTTACCGATTACGGCGCTTTTATCGAAATTGAAAAAGGCATTGAAGGATTAATTCATAATTCGGAAATGAGCTGGACACAGCACATTAAACATCCATCCCAGGTAGTTGCTATGGGCCAGGTAATTGAAGCTATTATTTTAAGCCTTGATAAAGATGAAAAGAAAATTTCTTTGGGTATCAAACAACTCGAACCGGATCCATGGGAATCTTTGATGCAGAAATATCCTGTAGGTTCAAGGCATACGGGAATTGCCAGGAACTTAACAAACTTCGGTGTTTTTGTTGAGTTGGAACCCGGGGTTGACGGATTAGTTCATATTTCCGATCTTTCCTGGACAAAGAAAATACGCCATCCCGGTGAAGTTGTTAAAAAAGGCGAAAAATTAGATGTTATTGTATTAGGCGTGGATGTTGAACAGAGGAAAATTTCTTTAGGACATAAACAGGTAGAAGAAAATCCTTGGAATCAATTTGAAAAACTTTATGCTGTGGGTACGGAAACACAGGGCAAGGTTGTAAGAATAATCGAAAAAGGATTAATAGCCGAACTTCCCGAACACGTAGATGGTTTTGTTCCGGCTACTCAATTAGCTACAACGAAAATTAAAAATATAGCTAATCACTTCCCTATCGATGATGTTGTTCCGTTAAAGGTAATTGAATTCGATAAGGAAAATAAGAAGATCGTATTAAGCGTTACTTTAGTGCTTAAAGAAAAATCGGAAGATGAAATCAGAGCATATCTCGATAAGCATAAATTGGACAGAGTTTCCGTTCAGGAAATTCAAAATGCCGATACAGGTGCAATTGATACTACCGATTTTCCGATTTTTGAAGTTACCGATGATAATCATCATGCATCAACGGAAAACAAAAACAAATAAATTTCAAGTTAATTTATTTATAAAGAGCGGGGACTTCCCCGCTCTTAAATTTTTAAATTTGCCTTAATGAATAATAAAGTTGCATTACATACTTTAGGCTGTAAGCTAAATTTTTCCGAAACATCAACTATTGGAAATCAATTTTTGAATAAAGGATTCGATATAATTGATATTAAAGAAAAAGCGGATATTTATGTTTTTAACACTTGCAGTGTTACGGAAAATGCAGAGAGAGAATGCAGGCAGCTTGTCCGGAGAGCATTAAGGCAAAATCCTAACGCATTTATAATTGTTACAGGCTGCTATGCCCAGCTTCGCCCGGTAGAAATAGCACGAATTGAAGGCGTTGACGTTGTTCTCGGAAGTGATGAAAAATTAAAATTGTTTTCCTACATAAATGATTTTAACAAAAAAGAATTAGCCCGTACTTATGTCTCTCCGACAAAGCAATTAAATGAATTCGGACCGGCTCATTCAACAGGTGCCGACACCAGGACAAGGGCATATTTTAAAATCCAGGACGGTTGTGATTATAAATGTTCCTTCTGTACAATTCCTCTTGCCAGAGGGACAAGCAGAAGTATGAATCCCGATGAAGTTATTTTAGAATTTAAAAAATTAATTGAGGCCGGCTATAAAGAGATAATATTAACCGGTGTTAATGTTGGAGATTACGGGAAGTCTTTTAATACGGATTTATATCATCTTCTTTTAAAGATGAGCGAAATACCCGGAGATTTTAGAATCAGAATCAGTTCAATTGAACCGAATTTATTGTCTGACAATATTATCGAACTTACCGCCCAGAGTAATAAGTTGTGTAAACATTTTCATATACCGCTGCAGAGCGGAAGCCCGAAAATCCTTAAATTAATGCAGCGAAGATATAAGGTTAAGGATTATGAAAAATTAATTTTCAAACTTAAAAAAAGAATTCCCGATGCCGGAATCGGTGTGGATGTAATCGTTGGTTTCCCGGGAGAAACAGAAGAGGATTTCCTTAAAACATACAATTTTCTGTGCGATCTGCCTGTATCTTATCTCCATGTTTTTACATATTCCGAAAGGCCGGATACAAAAGCTATTAATTTACCCGGTCCGGTCGATATTTTTGAACGGAAGAAACGCAATAATATGCTTAGAATTTTGAGTGAAAAAAAGAGAAACTTCTTTTATACCGAAATGATAAATAAAGAAGTTGAAGTCTTATTCGAAACGGAAAATCATGATGGGCTGATAAAAGGATTCACTTCAAATTATATAAGAGTAAGCCATTCGTTTAATTCGGAACTTATAAATGAAATGTCGAACGTAATTATTAATGAAGTTGATGGAGATAAATGTCTCTGCGAACTAAAAGAGATTAAAAAATCAGTTGACTTAATTGCTTGTTAATTCTAAACTTGTAGTTAAAAAATATGAAAAAAATCCTAATAATATTTATTCTATTTACTGCCTGTACCTTCCCGCAGAAGTTAAACAGTGTTAAAACCCTCGAACTGGTAAATTCACTTAAAACGACCGTTAACCAGCAGATACCGTATCAAAATATTTCATATTTCACCCAGGATGATTCTAAAAAAAGCGGCGGACTAGCAATATTACTTTCTATGTTACTTCCCGGAATGGGAGAACTTTATGCAGATAACTATTCAAGCGGAAAATACTTTACTGTGGCCGAAGGATTATTATGGGGTGTCTATATCGGGATGAATAGTTACGGAAACTGGCTAAAAGCCCAATATAAATCTTTTGCTGTTTCTTCCGGCGGAGTTAACAGCCAGGGTAAGGATGCAAATTACTATGCTACAATAGGAAATTATCTAAATGTTGATCAATATAATACTGCTCAGGCCTTATCTCAAAATTTTAAAGAAATGTATAATCCTTCAGAATATTATTGGAACTGGCAATATGTTAGCGACAGAAAGGCTTATAAGAATATGTGGGTTTCAAGCGAGCAGGCACATAATGATCTGCGGTTTGTGGTAGGCGCTTTAATTTTAAACAGAATTGCAAGTGCTATAAATGCGGCTAGGTTAGTTGCAGCATATAATAAAAGAGTTTCCGAACAAATGAGCTGGAATGTTTCGGTTGGAATTTTAAACAGTACAACCTTGCCTTCCCGGCTAACTTTTAATTTTCAAACTTCTTTTTAATTAAAAATTACTAGCCGGATAATAAATTAGAAATTCAATTACCTCATGAGGAGATAATTGAAATATAATTTTTCTTTCAATAGTGATGTAAATCATTTATATAATACCCCCCCATCATTAAAAACTACTAAACATTAAAACCGCTTCTTAAGTAACAAACATTAATTTTTTTTAATCTTTTATTAAGGTCGAATTAATAATATGTAAATAAGTTTAACAAGGTAAATTCAGGTCAAATTTACAATTAAAAAAACTAATTATTAAAAATAATTTGAGGAGAAATATTTCAATGAAATCTCATTTATTAAACTTGTTTGTTGTTGCAGCATTTTTATTAACAATCGGTGCCGGTACTGCCTTTTCTCAAGAAACTCCGCAATCCAAAGTGAAAAAAGTTGAAAAGAAAGAGCATGTAATGAAAGCAGAAAAAAAAGTTGTTAAACATGCAAAAGTTGAAAAGAAAAGCGCTAAAAAAGCAGTTAGGCATGCTAAGGTAGAAAAGAAAGAAGCCAAAAAAGCAGTTAGGCATGCTAAGGTAGAAAAGAAAGAAGTTAAAAAAGCAGTTAGGCATGCTAAGGTAGAAAAGAAAGAAGTTAAGAAAGCCGTTAAACACGCTAAAGTTGAGAAGAAGGAAGTAAAAAAAGTCGAACAGAAATAATTTCTTTTCACTGATTTATACATATTAAAGGAGAGTTTTATTACTCTCCTTTTTTGTTTAATTTTCTTCTATGAGAATTTTAACAGTTGAAGACGAAAAGAAGGTAGCATCCTTTATTAAAAAAGGCCTGGAGGAAGAATATTTTAGTGTAGATATTGCCGGAGACGGCAAAGAAGGATTAAAGCTGATTGATTCCGAAGAGTATGACTTGATAATAATGGATATAATGCTGCCGTTTATAGATGGTATTACCCTGGTAAAAGAAATCCGTAAAAGAAAAATAATTACGCCAGTTTTAATGTTGACTATAAAAGACAGCATAAAAGATAAAGTTGAAGGACTAGATGCAGGCGCCGACGATTATCTTACAAAACCTTTTGCATTTGAAGAACTGCTGGCAAGAATAAGAGCATTGCTCAGAAGAAATGAAAATATAAAAACCACAAAGTTAACGGTCGGCGATTTAATTCTTGATCTTCAGTCGCATAGAGTATTTAGAAAAGATAAAGAAATTATTTTGACTCCGAAAGAATACTCTATCCTGGAATACCTGATGAGGAATGCAAATAAAGTTGTTTCCCGGACTAAACTTATCGAACATGTTTATGACTATCATTTCGATACCGAAACAAATATAATTGATGTGTATATAAATAAAGTAAGAACAAAAGTTGATACCGGCTCCGACAAGCAATTAATTTTTACAATACGCGGAATCGGTTATATTATAAAGGATAATGAATAAGATAGCATTGTCCTAATTTGCTCACCTAAGTCATGGTTCGACTTCGCTCACCATGATAAATATATTTAACTCGTCATCCCGAGCGGAGTCGAGGGATGATTTATTTGTTCATAATTTCTGTACATCAGGGCACTACCAATAGGATTATAGAAATTTCTTTTAAAATATTTATTTTATGTTTCGCAAATTAAAAAATTTTGTTTCCTCCACCCGGTTTAAAACCACACTATGGTACTCAATACTATTTTTAGTTTTGGAAGTCCTGTTAGGTGTTTTTATTTATATAAACCTCTACCAAACCTTAATGGACAATCTTGATATAGGTTTAAAATCTCAGGCTAAAGCCATACTGCACGCTGTTGCAGATAAACATGTGGACATCGAACACTTTGTTCCGGATTCGGTTTATTCCGATCCCGAAGACTTTGTATGGGACATAATTTATAATGAAATTGCTTTTAATTTAAGAAATAATTTTATCCAGATAGGCATTAAGAATAAAATTTACTTTCGTACGGCAAATTTAAATGAAGATACTTTATCCTTTCCTGCGAGGAAGCTGCCGATAAATCTATTCAACTTTTCAGATACCTCGTTATCGGCAAAACCTATACGCTGCGTAAAATTGATTTCAGGAAATTATAATGTTATAGTGGCCTTTCCAATTCAAACTATTTCTCAGACATTAAACAGCCTGGCACATATATTTATCATATTAGCGCCTATATTTTTTATAGTTTCCATAATCGGCGGATCTATAATTTCCGCAAAGTCACTTTCAAGAATAGACGCAATTATCAAAAAAACGGAGGAGATTACCGCGCTCAACCTCGATGAAAAAATCGGGGGTGAAAAGTATAGTGACGAGTACGGAAGACTGGTAAAGAAAATGAATGAAATGATAAGCAGAATAAAGACTTCTATTGATTATATGAATCAGTTTTCAATATCCGCTGCTCATGAGCTTAAAACACCTTTAACTATTTTACGCGGTGAAACGGAAGTTGCCTTAAAGTCGCCTAAAACTCCCAAAGAATATATTGAAGTTCTGAAAAGCAACTATGAAGAAACAATCAGATTAACCAAAATAATCGACAACCTTTTCTTTATATCTAAAATCGATCATTCAATGATTGATATTACAAAGACAAGAATAAATCTCGACGAATTCTTAATTAATACGGCAGACAATTTGGAAATTTTAGGTGCCGATAAAAATATCAAACTCAGGGTAGAATCCGAAACAAATTCATTTATTGAAGTCGACAAAGAATTGATGCTGCAGGCGTTTTCAAATCTCATTGATAATGCAATTAAATACGGCGATGAAAACAATACCGTAATTTTAAAAGGTGAAAACCTGGAACCGGATAGAGTGAAGATTAGTGTTATAAATTCCGGTGATGGTATTCCCGACGAAGCATTACCTAAAATATTTGACCGCTTTTACAGAGTCGAATCGTCTAGGAACAGAAATACCGGCGGCGTGGGCCTTGGGCTGTCGGTCGTTAAAGCTATTGTTAACTGGCATAATGCGGAAATATTTGTTGAATCAAATCATGAAGGGATGACTGAATTTTCCATTATTATGCAAAAGGCGGTTTAACAATTCACTTATTGTAAATACTAAAATCATAACCTTTATTGATAAAATAATCCTTATTCTTTTCAAGAAAATCTTCAATCGATTCTATCGATATAACTTTAGTAATACCATATTTCAAAAATTTTTGCCGCTTTGCAAAAACATCTCCCTTGTAAGGAATCACCGGGTTGTATTTCAGGTTGCCTTCTAAAGGTGCAGGCTCCAGTATGTTTTCGCCTTCCTCGGCAACCCATTCAATTATTCCCACAAGTTCAAAGTTAGGAACGCCATCCCTTGAAGCCAAAACCAATCCTCCGCTGTAACCGTTGTTAACAACGGCATCAATAAAAAAAGAACCGCTTTTATCAAAATTAGGGCTGCTTACTATTGCTCGGGAAATCATTTTATAGCTTAAAGGATAACCGAAAATATAAACAAAGTCTCCCCATTCAAGCTCCTTCGCTTTACCGAACGGATAATTGAATACCGGAAAACGAATTGCATCGCTCAGGCTGTAACGATTTCCTAATATCGTTATGTCCTCTTTCTTATCCGACAATATTTCTTTAACCTCGCTTCCGTCCGGAAAACCGGCAGTATAAATGAGTTCTTTTGTTTTGAATGCTATGCTCTGAACATTATCGGTCGGGCTGCCGCTTATTTCGCCATAATAAGAGACAACCGTATCCGGGAAATCAATAACATGCTCGCATGTTAATAGCCCCAGGATTCCATTTGAAGAATAAATTAATGTTGCTGTACCGGAAGTAGATTTGTCCTGATATATTGTTTTTATCGACCTGAGATTAATTACAGAATCATTTAAATCTTTTAACTTAATTTTGCTGTCATCGCCAAAAATATAAGCTTTGTAAAATGCAATGCAGTTTATTCGATAAATTGTATGGCTTATTTCATCCAGTTCTTTCGAACTGTTTTTATAAGGAAATTCACTATCATATTTTCCGTTGCCTTCCGCAGGATGTTGAGTATTATACGAAGATGACGAACATGAAAGGTTTAAACCCATGATAAGCACCCCGAAAAATACCGCTAATTTTACAGGACGTTTCATAAATGCTCCTCAATCCAATATTACATTAAGACCACATTTAACAATAAAGCTTTTTTTCAATTAAAACAAGAATTAAGTGATAATTGGTCGAAGCGAAATAACGAGGCGCTGCATAATGCTTTTATTTGTCAACAGAATATAGAAAAACTTTGCCCGGCCGGGAAAGATAAAAATGTTTATCGCATTTAAACAAAAATATTTTTACATTTAATTACAAATAAGCAGATATGATGTTAAAAGCGGGAAGAATATTACTAAAGAAATAACTTTGGGGAGAATTCCGGACGGATAAACCGATTTTCTTTTTAATTGTATGCTTTATAAATAAAGTTAATAAATAATTAAATGAGATTAGAAATGAAGTATACAAAACCAAAAAGTATAATAGTTTTCTCAATCATTATTTTCTTTTTAGGAGTAATGATGTTTGGTTATTGGACAAAGTACATAATTGATGGTATGCCGCTTAAAACCATCCCGATTGCATCCGAAGGTGTTGCTGCAATACTTGCATTGATAACCGGGATTGGTCTTTTTAAAATGCGGAAATGGGCTTTTGCAACCGGAATTCTTGTTTCCGGTTTTTGGATGTATGGCTGTATCGGAGGAATAAATATGGTACTCTATGACTTAATAGTTCATAAACAATTAAATTATCAATCACCCGTTGGGGAATGGACAGATGCAGTTTTATTTATAGTAATTACAATATGGGCAGCAATTGTAGTAATCTATCTTTGGAGAATGCGAAAGATATTTTTATAAAAAAATTTTAAAAATAATATTAACTATTAAAATCAAATTAAGAGCTAAATCCTGTTATGTAAAAAAGTAAAGTTTGCAAATTTATCCGCGACAAAATCAATGCAGCTGATAACAGCAGTAACCAGGATTAAAACGGAGTATACTAAAGACAAACATATCACTGAATACCGCAAATAAATAAAAGGAGGAGATATGAAAAAGTTAATTTCATTCGGCTGTTTTTCAATTTTTTATATTTTGCTTGCCGGCTGCGCTGCGTTTCAGCCGACGTATTACGGAACGTACAATATTAGTTTGCAGCAAGCTGACAGACCCGCCGTTGCCGATGCAAAATACGGTAATGTAAATATATCGCCGCTCACCGAAAACGGCAGAAACAAATATGTATTTGAAGATGAAATGGTTGGAATAACCTGGGATGCCGAAGCAGACGACCTTTCCGCTCTTTTTGTAAATAAAACCTCAAGTCCCATAAAAATTATTTGGGATGACGCCGCTTATATTGATGAAAACGGTGTGAGTCACAGAATAATTCACAGCGGTATAAAATACAGCGAAAAAGATAAACCCCAGTTGCCAACTAAAATTGCACCTAACGGTAAAATTGAAGATGCAATTATCCCGACTAATTTGGTTTATTTTGAAGAAGGATATTACGGGGAAAATGATTTCAAAGCCGGCCGGTGGATAGAGAAACCTTTATTTGAATACTGCCGGATCGGAGGCAATGAAGATTCCGCAATACGCCTGCTTCAAAGCAATGTCGACAAAACTTTCCAAATACTTCTTCCGCTGAATATTGAAAAGATAGTGTATGATTATGTTTTCACATTCCGGGTTAAGGACTATATTTACAAAGGCAGGTATTGATGCAAAATGCAGTAATAAGTTTTTTTAAGAAATTCAAATTTCATATTTTACAAATTAATTCGGGGGCGGGCAGTAATCAGGAATATGGCACATAATACTGCCTGCCTAAAATAAGTTATAAGTAACCGAAATGATATACCATATTGTAAAAGAAAAAGATTATCTATCACAAGTTAGAGAAGACAGCTACATGCCGGTTAATATGGGCAATTTAGGTTTTGTACATTGTGCGCTTGAAGAATCGGTTATACCTGTTGCCAATGATTATTATTCCAATGCTGAAGATAAACTAATTCTTTTGGAAATTGACCCTTTGAAATTAAAATCGGAAACACGTTATGAAGCGGCCGTACCCGATAAAGGTGTTGGAACGCAGCATTTAAATTCATCACCCGTTTTCCCTCACGTATACGGACCTATTGACAATTTTGCTGTTGTCGGAATCGGGGTATTGTTAAAAGTAAATAATGGTTATGAATGGCCCGAAAAGTTTGTTTCGTTTGAAGAATTTAAAAAAAGATAAATTATTTTTAAACCTTCCTTAGCAGCTGCCGCACACATACTATTTGCTAAATATTTAATGATCTTTTTCCGGAAAGTATTAATTTAATTCGTCAAAATAAATTTTACAACGAATATTAAAAGGGGTTATTATGAATACGGAAGCTTTAGGAAGAACCGGAACGGGAAGGTTCTTCATGAGAATTATGGCCGCAATAATGGAAAGCCGTTTGCGGTACAAATTTTTCGGGCCTCAAAAAATACTTGACGGGGCCGGATTAAAAGAAGGAATGAAAGTATTAGAGATCGGCTGCGGTACTGG
>Ga0307441_1000015_pt1 | contig 87986 bp, 78 predicted proteins | sample SalMarWE160420MG_FD_202149 | JGI IMG/M metagenome (GOLD analysis project Ga0307441, IMG submission 202149) | Salt marsh sediment microbial communities from the Plum Island Ecosystem LTER, Massachusetts, United States - WE1604-20 | ecosystem: Environmental > Aquatic > Marine > Intertidal zone >... | reverse complement strand
TCCTGCGCCCAACCGATCTCACGCAACACGTCCCGCGCTTGCAGCTCACGCATCAACTGTTCCGTGTCGGTCTCGCGCTTGACGCGCTTGGCCAGGCTGGCGGGCAAGCGCACGCGGGGCCTGAATACCTCGTTCTTGAGAATGGCGAAGTGCACGCGACGGTACTTGCGCCCCACCTTCTCCGCCCTATAGCTGAAGACCAGACAGGTGTAGCGCTTGAACTCGGTCTGCGCCTTGTCGAGCACGTAGCGGAAGTCCTTGAAGCGGTCGTACTTGCCATCGAGCCCGAGCCGCAGCTTCAGATCCTCGATGTCGAACACCAGCTCGCTCCGTTCGCCAGCATAGCTCGCCGTGTAGAGCACCTCGAACAGGCGCATGCTGTTGAAGCTCTCGAAGCTCAACAGCTGCTCGGTCGGGATGATGCTGAAGTCCCGTCTCAACTGCAGCAGGTACGGCTTGAGCTTCTCGTGCACCTTCAGCTCGATGCACGCCATCTGTTCCTTGCTGTCCCGGCCATTCTCGTACCGTGCCTCGGACACCCACTGAAACATTACCCAATCGCCGTTCGGCTCCTTGATCTGGACCGTCTGTTCGAGGAGCTCCCGTGCAGACTGCTCGATGCGCGAGTAGATCGACTTGCCCTTGATATTGAACAGCTGGGCATACTCCCATGCCGTGATCCTGATGGGCTCCAGTTCGCTGTCATCCCTGGTGATGTCGGACAGCGCCAACACCAACAGCCGCTTGGTGAGGATCCCCATCTCCTGACGGCTCAACGCCAGGGGGTTGGCCTGCGTGATGGAAAGGTTCGCACCCCGCCGTTCCGGCGGCCCCCGCCGGCCCGCACCTCGCCCCTTGCCCGTCCCCCGTGGCCGGGCCGGCTCTCTCTCCCCTGTTCTCGTGTGATGTTGATGCGCCTTGTGGGGTGCGCCTCGTTCTACCCCGTCCTTGCCTGGACTTGCCTCACGGCTCATCAAGCGCCGGCCTCCACCTGGATTGCCGCATGATACGTTTGCGGGGAACGCCTGTCAACCATTCCCCTCGCGTGCGCGAGTCGCGGTAGCGGCGTCCCCTGTTCTTCCCACTTCCGTACTGCCATCTTCCCGCTTGGTCCCTCAGCATTCCCACTTCGGTACCGCTGCTTTCCCGCACCGGTCCCTTCCCCGTCCCGACTCAGTCCCCCGACCTTCCCGTTCGATCGGCAGCGAACCCCGCGCTGCGCGCAAGCCTCACCGTCCCATTAATAGAAATCAATCATCCTGTCCAAACACCACAAACGAAACGCATGGTGCTGGATTTGCCATTGAACTCCGGCTAAAGATCCAAGCGCGAGCCTGTGCCCGGTCACGTAACCAGCCTACCAGCCCGGCCTGGTAGCGATCGCAAGTTCCGTGCGTTTCCCACTGGGCGATGCAAGCCGCCGCGGTTGGTTGCTGGCAGGGCGTGTCGTGAGATGGTGACAAGGTGCTGGTTGGCCAGCGGGCGCGACGAGTACCACACGTTTCCCGGTGAGGGGTGACGGGGTTCCACAGGTTTCCCAGAATTCGTGCGCCTGCAGCCACGCAACGCACACGGAGCGGCAAAGCCGCGAGGGATGCGGGGCGATCGGGCTGCTCTGGCGCGGGGCCGCGGCAACGGCGGCGAGGGGGCTGGGGCAGCAGCGCCTGGCGAATGCGCGTGCGCTCGGCGGGTCGGGTCGATTGTGTGGCGCTGGCCTCATGCGCACAGACGCGGTGCTGAGCGGAGGGGCGGCGAACGCTGCTGCCGACGCTTGCAGCGTGCGCGTAAGCGGGAAAGACGCGGTACGTGCGCGGCGGCTGGCTCCACGAGATGGCGAAGTGGGGGCCCGTGGGTACTCGAGGCGCATTCGAGATTCGGGAGCCCGGTGCGGAGACTGGGCTTGCCGGCCCCTGAGCGCGACGTAGCTAGCTGACGTAGGCCCGGGCGGCGGAGCCAAGCGATACGCGGCCGGCTGGATGGGCCGCTTGGCGAGGGGTGCCATCGGCAAGCGACAGACGCGCCGGCATGGAAGGACGCACAAGCGGCGGCCATAATGTTATGGCCAGGATGTGTTGCGTAGCGATGTGTCGAATGGAGCTGCCAGCGGGGCGCTGTGCCGGGAACTCTTCCCTTCGGGGGCTACGGACCGCATCGCAGCGCTCCTTCGGCTGGAGGGGGCTGCCAGAGCGGTTGGGTTGTCGAGCCGGGTGCTGAAAACGGGGACGAGCGTGTAACGCCCGAGGGTTCGCGAGGGCGGGCGGCCGGTGCCGGGCAGCTCGGTTCGTGGGCGGGCGTGACGGGCGAGCACGGTGCGCTGAGCCGCGGATTGCAAGGAGTCCGGCACCTAGCGCCGGCCGCCGGCTGTTGGCGGATCTGGGCCCGGCTCCGGCTAAGTGGTTGGGTCAAAGCGATCGGCTCGCGCGACCCGTGACCTGGTCGCTTAGGTCGGGCTCGACCTGGGACGGGTGACGCTTGAGCTTGCGGCACCGGGTTGGGAGCGTTCAGTGCGTTGGGCGCTGGCGGCGAGCGGGCGTTGCGGGGGGCGGTTTGGGTTGGGTCGCGGCGTGCGCGTGTGGCTGGGCGAGCTGGCGGTTTGTCGGGCCTTTGCGCCGAGCCTGACCGGGACCGCGGGCGGCGATTGTGGGAAGTCTAGGCGAGGAGCGCATGCGCTGCAGGGAGGCGATGCGGCGCGCGACGATGGTGCGCGTGAGCCGGGACCGGGCAACGCCGGCGATCGGCAGGTTCCGCGCCATAACGTTATGGCCATGGATGCAGGGGTGGGGGGTGTGCCGTCGACGGGATCGCGGTCCTGCGAGGCGCGGCCGGTGCCGGGATGGGCGATGCGATGCGGTAGAATCGGCCAGGTATGACGTCTGCACGCACGGGCGCGCGGCCGTTGGTCGGGGGTAGACCTGGGACGACCGTTGTCCAGCGAATGCGTCGTTTGAGGCGGTGGTGCCGGGCAGAGGGATTGCCGAAGGGCGCGCGTTTGCAGTGATGAAGGGATGGCCGTGAAGGTCCTGACGTTCTTCAATCACGCGGGTGGGGTGGCCAAGACGAGCACGGTTCGGGACATCGGCTACGTCTTGGGGGAGTTGGGTCACCGCGTACTGCTGATCGACGTGGACCCGCAGGCGAACCTGACCACGTGGTTGGGCGTCGAAGACGACATCGCGCTTTCGCGGACGATCTATCCGGCCGTCATCGGGGACCCCGATGCGGAGCGGGATGCGGACAACGAGGTCGAGCTTGCACTGCCGGCGCCGGTGAGCGTGCACGGTATCGAGCTGATTCCTAGCCACCTGAATATCGCTATCATCGAGCGCGAGGTCTTGAGCATCTTTATGGGTGTCATGCGCCTTCGCGAAGCGGTGCGGCGGCTCCAGGGGTATGACTTCGTGCTGATCGACCCGCCGCCGAGCCTCGGCCAGCTGTCGGCACTGGCGGTGGTCGCGGCAGACTACGTGGTCGTGCCTCTGCCGACGAACAGGAAGGGCCTTGACGGCATTCCCACGGTCATCAAGATGGTTCGCGAGTATCGCAAGGCGGCGCGGGACCTGCGCATCGCGCTCTTCGTGCTTACCCAGCACGACCGGAGGACGCGCCATGATCGCGAAAGCCTCGAGATCATCCAGAGTCAGTTGAAGGCGTTTGCGCCGATTTCGACGCCCCTCAACAGCCGGCCCGCGTACTACTCGGATGCGCAGGTCGAGGGGGTGCCCATCCCCCTATACGCGCCGGGCAGCGTGGCGGACCAAGAGATCCGAGTGGTATCGCAGGAGCTGCTGGCGTCGCTTGGAGGTCCCGATGGCAGCTAAGAAGCGGCGACCGGATCTCGATCGCACGGCCGTGTTCGAGGCCATCCTCGGCGACCTGGGGGAGGGCGAGGGTGAGGCCGCGCTGGGGACCGTCCCGATCGAAGCGATCCGTTACAACCGCAAGCAGCCTCGCAAGTACCTGAATGAAGAGAGCCTGTTGGAACTGACGGCCAGCGTCCGCGACAAGGGCGTGTTGGAGCCGATCATCGTGCGCAAGGCGGCGGACGGCTACGAACTGGTGGCGGGGGAGAGGCGCACGCGGGCGGCGCAGATGGCGGGCCTCGCCGAGGTTCCGGCGATCGTCGTGGAGATCGACGATCGCGAGGCGCTGGAGGTGTCCATCATGGAGAACCTGCAGCGCGAGGACCTGAACGCGGTCGAGGAGACCGACGCGGTCATCACGCTGCTTGAGCTCAATCTGGAACTCTCGCGCACGCAGGTCCTGCACCTGTTGCAGGAGATGTACAACGAGGAGCGCGGTCGGTCGCCTGCGAGTGCGTTCTCGGATCGGCAGAAGCACGTTGCCGGAGCGATGTTTCGGCGGTTGGGTCGGTTTACGCCGAGCTCGTTCGTAAGCAACCGCGTGCCGATCCTCGATTTTCCGGACACGCTTCTGACCGCGGTACGCGGGGGTCGGCTGGCGTTCACGAAGGCGCAGGCGCTCGCCCGGCTGGAGGATGAGAAGAGTCGCGACGCGCTGCTTGCGGAGGCCATCGACGGAGAGCTTTCGCTGAGCCAGATCAAGCGCCGCATCACCGAGTTGCGCCGGGAACAGGGTACCCGGCCGCGCTCTCAGGTGGACGGGATGCTCGAGCTCGCGGCGACGTCAAAGCGCATGCTCACCCGTGCCCACCTTGAACGCCTCGGCAGCGCGGAACGTGAGCGCGTCCAGGCCATCCTTCGGGAGCTGACGGACTTGTTGGGTGGTTGACGCCTGTCGGCGGCTGCCGGTTCGGCCGGCACCACGATGTGGGGCCAGGCCCCGCTTGCCGAGGTGCTCAGCCGCGGTCGGTTGCGGTTGCTCGGCGCGCCCCTGCACCTCCCACCACGGCCGGTCGCCTCGTTGAAGATGTGGCCGCCACGACAGCGTTGTACTTGTGTACGATGGGCGGGCCGCCGGTCGCCACGGCGCCTTCTCGCGAAGGCGCCCAAGGGCACGGGCTCGACCGGTAGCGGGTACGGCGAGGCGGACCGTGATAGATTCTTGCCTACGTTCAGGCTCCGATGAGCGGGGGTCGAAGACCATGCTGGCCGCAGGGATCCCGCGAGCTTGTGCAACGTACTGTCAACCCGCTGCAGCATCGACCGAGGAGGGGGTCAAGCGCTCTGTCATGCCCACGCTCTGTCTCTACATCAAGCCGTCGGGGAAGGAAGCCGGTACGCGGCTCGTATCGGTGACGCGACTGGGACCTCAGTGGACGGGCCGACGGCTGCGGCTGCGGGATCCGGGGCAGCTCGGCCTGCACGAGGCCGACATCATCGGTTGGTCGGATTTCTACGCTGGCACGGCGTGCGATGTTCACGTGGCGCGGGCCCGCGATGATGAGCATGCCGGCTGGCTGATCTGGGGCGGCACGCTTGGCTTGCGGTCGGTTCCGCCGGAATGTGACGACCCCGAGTCGGTTCGGCGTGGGGAGTGGGAGGCGCGGCCGCTGTTGTGGGTCGAGGACCCGTCGCTGCTGCCAGACGAGGTCCGGGCCGTGGTGGGGGAGGAGCGCATGTCCGCGGCGAGCACGTCCGTGGCTCCGGTCGGGCGCTAGGATGCCTGCTGGAGGTTCGCCATGGTGGACGTAGGCAGCGAAGCGCCGGACTTCGAGCTCGAGGATCAGGACGGTCACCGGCATCGCCTGTCCCGCTACCGCGGGCGCTGGGTGGTGCTGTACTTCTACCCGAAGGACGACACGCCTGGCTGCACCAAGGAAGCGTGCGGCTTCCGAGACACGCTGCCGGATCTGACGCGGTTGAACGCGGTGGTCATGGGGCTGTCTGCAGACGATCGTGAGAGCCATGCGCGTTTCGCTCAGAAGCACGCGCTGAGTTTCCCGCTGTTGGTGGATCCGGACAAACGCGTGTTGGAGACGTATGGCGCGTATGGGGAGCGCTCGATGTACGGACGGACGTTCATGGGTGTGAAGCGCATCAGCTATCTGATCGATCCCGAGGGGAAGGTCGCGCGCGCATGGCCCAACGTCAAGGCCGCGGAGCACGCGCAGGAGGTTGCCGAGGCGCTGGTGGCGTTGGGGGCGTGAGCTTCGACCTGGTCGCTGCCGGCCGGCCGGGCCCGGGTGGGGTGGTGATCGAACTGGGAAAGCCAGGGTACTCGTGCCGGTGTTGGCATCGGCGCGCCGTTCGTGCTGGCGGCGAACATCTGGGAAGTCTGGGGTACCGAAACGCGGTCGCCGTGGGAGCGCGGGGGGACACTGGCGCGATGGAAGTGGGGAATCTCGGGTACTGCTGGCCGCCTCGGGTTGAGACAAGGGGATGACGCCTGGTGTCGTGTGCCGGTGCGGCCCGGCTGTGCGTTGAGATGTGGGTTCTTCGTGGCGGCCTGGCCCGCCGCGGCGCCGGCGCGGCGCCAAGGTGACGCGGGCGGCCAGGTGAGCGGGAAGGGAAGGGGACTCGCGCGGGTGGAAACGGGAAGGCGGCGGTACCGTGTCGACGGTGCGAGGGCGATGTGGGAAAGATCGGGTACCCACGCGACGGGTGGGCGCCGGCTGATGCCGGCTTGGCGGGCCCGGCTGGAGCGGGAACCATCAGGTACTCGGGCGCCGGCCGGCTAGCCGTAGTGGTAACCCTGGATACGGATGGGGACGGGCAACGGGTACAGGGCGTGCGCCTTGAGCATGAGCTGGTGGCCGGTGTCTTCAACGGTGGCGTCGGCGATCAGCACGGAGGCATCGCGCAGCAGTTGCCGCTGTGCCTCCCACAGGTCCGGCGGAATGATGAGCTGGGCGCGGTCGGAGCCGTCTTCCAGCACGAAGAACGCGAAGCCCTTGGCGGTGCCTGGGCGCTGGCGGCCGACCACCAGGCCGGCGCTTCGCACCTGCGCCTTGCGGGCCAGGTGGCGCGCCTGCCCGAGTGGCACGACGCACAGTTCGCGGAGCTGGTCGCGGACCAGATCGAGGGGATGCATCTCGAGGGTGCTGAAGCGCGTCGTCTGGTAGTCCCAGACCATGCGCTCGGACGTCGACAGGGGAGGCAGCTCGGGCAGCTCGGGGACGGAGGTGAACAGCGTCCGTTGGCCGGGCGCCTGGCCGTGACTGAGCGCGCCGGTGCGGAACAGCGCCTCGCGGCGGGGCTGCAGGGCGTCGAAGGTGCCGGCGCGCACGAGCGCCTCGAGCGTCTCGCGTTCCAGCGTCAGACGCTGGTAGAGATCGTCGAGGTTGCGGAAGGGGCCGAAGCGCAGGCGGTCCAGTAGCACCTCCCGGGCCGTGTCCTGGGACACGCCGGTGACGGCGCATAGCGGCGGCCGGACGGCCTTGCGGCCGTCGGTCAGCCGCTCGCAGCGGTAGTGGACGCCGCTGGCATTGACATCGAAGGGGAGGACGGGGACGTTCCAGGCACGCGCCTCCTGGCGCTTGGTCGAGGCCGACCACATGCCGGGCTCCTCGGTGAGAATGGCGGCCAGGAACTCGGCCGGGTAGTGGATGCGCAGCCAGGCGCTGGCGTAGGCGTGGATGGCGAAGGCCCAGGCGTGGGACTCGGCGAAGCCGTAGCCCTGGTACGCCTTGACCGCATCGAAGACGGCTTCGGCCTCCTCACGGCTCGCGCCGACCGTGCACATCCCCCCCTGGATGAAGCGCTCGCGATCGGGCTCGATGTCCTCCAGGTCACGCCAGCCCGACACCTTCTTACGGAAGCGGTCGGCCTCGGTCCAGCTCATGCCTGCGAAGTGGACGCCGATCCGAAGCACGTCCTCCTGGAACAGCAGCACGCCGTAGCTCTTGGCCAGGATGGGCTCGAGCGACGGGTGCCAGTAACTCACCGGTTCCACCCCACGCCGCCGCCTGAGGTAGGGATGAACCGTCCCCGATTGGATGGGGCCGGGCCGGATGAGGGCGATCTGGTGCGCCAGATCCTGGAGGTTGCGGGCGGCCATGACGCGACTGGTGTGGGTCTGGCTGGGGCTCTCCACCTGGAACAGGCCCATCGTGTCGCCCTCGCATATGAGGTCCCAGACGCGCTCGTCATCGGGCAGCTCGGTGAGGTCCAGCCACGCTCCCTCCATGCGCAGCACCTCCTCGCGGGCCCGTTCGAGCGCCGCCAGCATGCGCAGGCCGAGCAGGTCGAGTTTGATGAGCCCCATCGCCTCGGCGTCGTCCTTGTCGAGCTGCAACAGCTTGATGCCGCCCGTCGAGCGGTCGAGCGGGGAGTAGTGGGTGAGCGGCTCCCGTGCCAGCACGACGCCGCCGTTGTGTGGGGCCAGGTGTCGGACGTGTTTGCGCTCCATGGCGCTGAGCAGCGTGAGCAGGGCCTCACCGACGGGCGCGTCGCCGAGCACCTCGTGGAAGGCTACCGCCGCCTTGCGCGCGTCACGCGGACGCAAGCCCCGGAAGTCGCGCCCCAGCGCGCGGGTGAGACGGTTGCGGAGCTCCGGCGGCAGCCCCAGCCCGCGCCCCAGGTCTTGCAGCGCCAGGGGCAGCTTGTAGGTGATCTTGTTGCACACCATCGCTTCGGTGGTGGCGCCGAAGCGTTCCTCCACCCAGGCCAGCACCTCGTCGCGGCGTGCCGAGGAGATGTCGATGTCGACGTCGGGCATGCTGGCCTTGCCGGTGTGGAGGAAGCGTTCGAACAGAAGGCCGTGCTTGATGGGGTCGGCTTGGGTGATGCCGAGCAGGTAGCAGGTGATGCTGGCGGCGGCCGATCCCCGCCCGGCCGCCAGGATGCCGTGGCGACGGCAGTGGTCGGTGACCTCGGCGGCGACCAGGAAGAATTCGGCCAGGCCCAGCGCGCGCACCACGCCGAGCTCCTCTTCCAGGCGCGCGCGGGCGCCCGGCAGGGCGTCGCCGCGGTAGCGCTCGAGCAGGGCGGCATAGCAGCGCTCCTCGAGGTAACGTTCCGGCATCGTGTCAGGCGGGAGGCGGGCCTTGGGTGGAACGAGGCGTTCGGGGAGCAACTCGAAGAAGGCCCGCTCGGCCACCCAGTTGGCGTTGAGGGCGGCTTCGGGGAAGGGCAGGCGGTCGTGTACCTCGATGAGCGCCGGTAGGGCCTGGCAGGCGTTCTGGGGCCTCCTGGGGTCCGGTTCCTGCACGCTGGTGCCCAGGCGGGCACAGGTGAGGGCGTCGTAGAGCCGGTAGTCGGCCGGCTCGGCGTAGCGCACCTCCGGCGCCGCCACGATCGGCAGCCCGAGGCTCTGGGCGAGGCGTCTCAGTACCCGGGCGCGGCGCTCGTCCCAGCGTTGACGGTCGTGGAAGAGCTGCAGGTAGAGACGTTCCGGGAAGGCACCCTGGAGTTCGCGCAGCAGCTGCTCGAGCTCGTCGATGCGGCGCTCGGCCAGCCAGCGCGCCACCACACCGTCGCGCGGCCCCGTCAGCAACAGGACATCCTCGGTATGGGCCAGCAACACGGCGTAGGGGACGCTTTTCTCCGGGCGCTCTAAGGCCGCGCTGATGAGGCGGTTGATGGCGGCGTAGCCCCGCCGGGAGGCCGCCAACGCCACGAAGGGGTAGCTGCCATCCTGGAGATGCACCGGCAGAGTGGCGCCGATGAGGGGCTTGACGCCGTGCTCGCGGGCCGCTTGGAAGAGCTCCACGGCGCCGCTGATGCTGAGGTCGTCGGTGAGGGCGAGCCAGCGGTACCCCAGCTCGGCAGCGCGGCGCACCAGCCGGGTGGGGCTAGCTGTACCGGCGCCCAGGCTGTAGTAGGAGTGGACGTCCAGGAGCGCGCTCAGTCGCTGGCCCGGGCCAACCACCAGGCGTCCTCCTCTCGGAACAGCTCAACGACGCCGCCGCCGCGCAGCTCGACGAGGAAGTAGTCGCGGTGGATCTCGCGCTCCCACCAGCGGCCGTCGTAACGCCACCGGTCAAGCACGCGCGCGACAGGGTGCTGCTGGAGGTGGCCGGTGGCTTCCGGGCGGCGCGGTGGGGGTTTGCGGGGCGGCGTGGCGCCGCCGGCGGGAGGGTCAGGTGCGGGTTCGCGCCAGCTCACCAGGCTGGGTCGCCGGTCGTGGAGCGTGACGTGGGCGGGGAGCATGAGCATGCGCATGACGTTCCTCCGGAATGGGGGAGAGGAGGGGAGGGGTGGGGCTCGGTGCCGCCGGCGCGCCGTCCGGAACGTCGTCACCCCGGGCGAGCCCGGCGAACAGTGGCACGGCGGCCGCCCGCACGAGGTGGCGGTGCTCACCGGCAGCCGGGGCGAGGCCGGCCGGGAAGAGCGGCGCCGGGAGCCGCGCGGCGCCTGCCCGCTCGTCCGGCCCGGTGGGTGCCGCCATCAGCCGCTCCCAGTGCCAAGCGAGATCGTCCGCCTCGGCATAGGGGTCGCGCCAGGCGAACTGCACCATCGCTCCGGGGTAGCGCCCCAGCGCCGCTTCCAGCGCCCGCTGCCGCTGCTCGCGGCTGCGCCACAGGCCACCCTGGAGTCCCAGACGGCGGGGCTCGGCGAGCTCCACCGTCAGCCGTTCGATGCCGGTCCTGGCGGCTCCGCTGTCCTGCAAGGCGAAGAGCGCCTGCTGGCGGATCTGGGGCGCGCGCGCCAGCGGGCGCTTGCTGAGGCGGGTGGCGCTGCGCTGGACGCCGTCGAGCCCGGCCGTGAGGGTGAGGCGCCGGGCGGCGCGCCCTCCCAGGGCGCGCTCCAGGGCCGTCGACAGGCGGTCGAGGGCGGGCAGCAGCTCGCGCGGCTCGCGGGCCGGCTCCTCGAAGGTGACCGATCGGCGCAGTGCTTCCGGCGGACGCTCCGGCCGGAGGCGAGTGCGGTAGGGACCGTGTAGGTAGGGGAGGAGCGCTTCCCCTTCGTCGGCCAGGTAGGAGCGCAGCTGCGAGGCGTTCCAGCCGGCCAGCTCGCCCACGGTGGTGAGGCCGAGCCAGTGGAGGCGTGTGAGGTTCTTGCCGGAAATCCCCACGGCCTTGAGGAAACGCAGCGGGAGGCGGGCCAGGAAGTCCGCCTCGCCGTCCGGCGCGACCGTCCGACACTCGCCGGGGCGGGTGGAGACGGCGGCGAGCTCGGCGACCTCGCGGGCTGCGGCGACACCCACGCGGGTACCGTAGTGCTTCGCCAGCGCGACGGCTTCACCCGCCCCGAGGCGGGCGAAGAGGCGGCCGCGTCGCCCCGTTTCCAGCCAGGGCGTGACGTCGTACAGCTCGCGCAGCAGCGTTTCCCAGGCGTGCTCGACGTCGGGCTCCGAGCTCTCCACGACCTGCAGGCCGGCAACGCGCATGCGGGCGCCGCTCAAGCGCATGCCGGGGGTGACGCCCAGCCGGTGGGCGACGGCGGAGGCGTGCCGGACGCGGCCGTCCTCGACGCAGACGAGGGCGGCGTGGCTGAGGGCGGGGTCGGCGCGCTGCGCCAGGTAGAGGGGCAGGGGGTCGAAACAGAGCGCTGCGATCAGGGGCGTGGCGCCGATGGAGGCGGCTTTGGTGCTGGTGCGAGCGAGTGTTAGCATGAACGCGTACCTAGGGGGACCGTCTAGGCGGTCCACTCGGGGCGGCGAAGGGGCACATTCCTCTTGCTTGGCGGCGGTGGATGTGCCCTTCGTTTTGGGAGCCAGCAGCAACCTCAGGCGGGGAGCGGATCCCTGCGAAGGCGGTGCGGCCGGCGGTTGCGCTGGGGGGTAGAGCGCTGGGCCTCAACCACCCCCCTCGACGAGGAGCTCCTCGACCGCCTCGCCTCGGAGCAGACCTCGAAAGATGCCATCGATGTGGAGTTCCTCGGCCGGGACGCCGAGAGTGGGATAGGCCGGGTTGTGCGGGCGCAGCCGATAACGGCGCGGCTCGGTGCCCCGCCAGTCGAGGTACTTGAGCGTGGTCTCGTCCTCGCCCACACGCACGGCGCAGATCTCGCCGGAGCGCTGGGGCGGCGTGCGTTGCAAGAGCACCACGTCCCCGTGTTCGATGCGGTCGGCCATGGAGTCGCCGCGGACGCGCAGGGCGAAGTGGTCGGGGCGGTTGCGGAAGGGGAGGTAGCCCTCGGGTTCGGGGTAGCTCCCGACCGGCACGCCCGCCGCGATCTCACCGAAGAGCGGCACCCCGCCGCTCTGGCCGGGCAGGGTGACCAGCGGGCTGCGACCCGGCCCCCGGCTCTCCATGCGCAGCTTCCCCTTGGCTTCCAGGGCGCGCAGGTGCTCGCGCAGGGTGGGGTAGCTGATGCCGAAGGAGCGGGCCAGCGCCGTGAGCTCCGGAAGGCGCCCGTGTCGCGCGTAGGCGCCGTGCAGGGCGTCGAGGATCTGGAGCTGTTTGACGGGCCGGGGGGGCATGACGTCCTCGCTCTCGTTACCCTCTGTTTCTGAGGGTGACCTCAGCATAGGGTCGCACCGGAGAGCTGTCAAGATGTCATGGAGTTCGGTGAGGCCAGCGATCGTCGTCATCACAGCGACAGTCCGACGGTCTCGATAGTGCTTGCCGCCGCCGACACCTCTTCACCCGACAGGCACGCATAGCATGGGAACGTGGAGCACCAGCTGCCCCCACCGAGCGGCACGCTCGCGGCGGATTCGGATCCGCTGCAGCCCCTGCTCCACCTGCTCACAGGGCGCCGCATTCTGGTGCTGTCCGGAGCGGGCCTGAGCACGGAGTCGGGCATCCCCGACTACCGCGGACCCGATGGCCCCCGCCGAACGCGAACGCCCATCACCTATCAGGCCTTCACTCGCAGTGAGGCAGCCCGGCGCCGCTACTGGGCCCGCAGCTTCTTGGGTTGGCCGGCGATGCGCGATCGACGCCCCAACGACGGCCACCGCGCCGTCTCGCGTCTGGAGGCAGCCGGCGTCGTCTGTGGCGTCTTGACGCAGAACGTCGATCGCCTGCACCAGGCCGCCGGGGCTCACCGAGTGCTGGAGCTCCACGGTGCCCTGGCGACGGTTCGCTGCCTGCATTGCGGTCGACTCGAGTCCCGCGACTCGATCCAGAGCCGCCTGGCGTGGGCGAACCCGGACTTCGCGTCGACCGACGCTATGATGGCGCCCGACGGCGACGCCGAGCTCGACCCCCGCCTGGAGGAGGTCTTCCGGCCGGTGGCGTGTCGCGGTTGTGGGGGGCTGCTCAAGCCCGATGTCGTGTTCTTCGGCGAGAACGTCCCGCAAGAGCGTGTGGCACGCAGCTGGGAGATGCTGGCGGGGGCCGAGATCCTGCTGGTGCTGGGCTCGTCGCTCACCGTGCGCTCCGGTTACCGCTACGTGGCTCGGGCGGCCGCCGAGGGCATGCCGGTCGCCATCGTCAACGACGGCCCCACGCGCGGCGACGGCGACGCCGTCGTCAGGGTCGCGGGGCGCCTGGGGAAGGTGCTGCCCGCCCTCGCCGACCGACTCCTTGCTTCCCGTTTGCCGGCCTGAACGCGATCGCCCGCAGCCGGCTCATCTCGAGCGCCGGCGGGCGTGCCGGTAGCGGACCCTGATCCGCTCCAGGAGATGCCGGGCCAACGTCCCCTGCACGCGCGCGTCGGCACTGGCGAAGAATTCGTCGAGAGGCCCGTGGTCGCCCCTCGACGTGATCGCCGCAGCGGGCTCGTAGCGGGCCTGCTCCTCGTAGAGCACGGCCTGCAGGGCCATGTCGAGCAGGTTCATGTCGCGGGCGAAGCGGGCCTCGGCCGAGGTACCGTCCTCGTACTCGCGCCACAGCGCGTACAAGCCGGCGAGGTCACCGCCCAGCATGCGCGTCAGCGCCGCTGCTTCCAGCCGGGCCTTGTCACTCACGCCCAGCTCTCGCTCGGCGGCGTCGGCGCGCGCCGGGATGTCCCCGATCTCGGCCTCGGCGAGATCGTGCACCGTGGCGATGGCGACCGCTCGACCGCCGTCGACGCCGGCGTCCGTGGCGAACATCAGGCACAGCAGCGCCGTGCCCCAGCTATGGGCCGCCACCGATTCGGGCGCCGACACGCCGCGCAGGACCCAGCCTGCCCGCACTTGGTCCTTCAGGCCGTAGGCGTTGAGCGCGATGTCGATGGAGCGGTCGGCTGCGTGTTGCCGGCGGGCGTCCCAGCGCGCGGGGTCGGCGTCGTCCATGGCATCAAGCATACGGGCGCGGCGACGGCTGCCGCGGGCGGGGCGGGGGAGGGAGGGCCCCGTCCTATACTCGAGCATGGCGATGCTCAGCCGTGAGGCGTTCGAGCGTGCCGTCCGCTTTCTCCAGGAGCAGGCGCGGCCGCTCGAGGCGGCGTGCTTTCGCCACAGCTTCGGGGAAGCGCCAGCGACCTCGGTAGTGAAGGCACTGGCCGCCTACCAGAACGGCGACGGGGGCTACGGACGGGCTTTGGAGCCGGACCTGCGCACGCCCAGCTCGAGCGCCCTCGCGACGTCGCTGGCACTGTTGCGGCTGGCGGCGTTGGGCGTGGGCGGAAAGCACCCACAGGTGCAAGCGGCCCGCGCCTACCTGGAGCGCAGCCTGGATCCGCAGCGCTGGACCTGGCGCATCGTGCCCGACGACGTCGGTGCCTATCCGCACGCGCCGTGGTGGGGGCAGGCCGGCCTCGAGGAACGCTTCGGACGTTATCTGGTGAACCCGCGCGCGGCCCTGGTGGCCGGCTTGCTGCACTTCGAGGACACGCTCGATGGGGACTGGCTCGGTCAGGTCGCTGAGGACACCGTGCGGGCGGTGGAAACGCGGGAGCTCGACATGCACGAGTTGCTTGCTGCGTTGGCGCTGCTCGAGGCACCGGGCCTGGCGGTCGGTTCACGTGCACGCGTGCGCGCCGCCTGTGAGCAGGCGGCGGAACGACTCGTGGCCACCGAGCCCGAGGCGTGGGCAGGATACGGGCTCGCGCCCGTTCAGGTGGCGCCCCGGCCCGACAGCCCGCTCCACCACCTCTTCGCGGAGGTGGTGCATGTCAACCTCGACGTCCTCGTCGCGGCCCAGGGTGAGGAGGGTGCCTGGTCGCCGACCTGGAGCTGGGGCGCCTATCCGGACGCCTGGGCGGAGGCGCAGCGCGAGTGGCAAGGCGTGTTGACGCTGGAGGCGCTGGAGGCGCTGCGCGCATACGGGCGCATCGAGGACGTCACCTGGCGAGCCGCGGCTTCGAACGGCGGGTAGCGACGGCGGCGCTCTGCCTGGAAATGGCGATCGTGAACCCTCCAGATGGCCGTCGGTCGTCAGCGTTCGTTGCCGCTGCCTACGCGGCGCAGCCGCTCGCTCCGCAGCCGGTCGCGCCGGTCGAAGAGGGTCCGGAACGCCAACAAGCTCACCCCTAGGGCGCCGAGCGCCGTGGCCGACGCGATCATGAACATGATGACGATCTGGTAGCGCACCGCATCGGTGGGGGCCGCCCCGGCCAGGATCTGGCCGGTCATCATCCCGGGCAAGCTCACGACCCCCATGACCATCATGGCGTTGATGGTGGGAATCATGCCCGTACGCAGACTGTCGCGGACCAGCGCGTGTCCGGCCTCCCAGCGGCTGGCGCCAAGGCCCAGGTCCGACTCGATGCTCGCGCGGGCGCCCGCCGCACCCTCCATGAAGCGATCCAGCGCCAGCGACATGCCGTTGAGGGTGTTGCCCAGGACCATCCCCAGCAGCGGGATGGCGTACTGCGCCTCGAACCAGGGGCGCACCCGCAGGATGCCCACGAGCGACGCGCCGGTGACTAGGAACGCCGACGTGACGACCGTCACCAGGCTGTCCCAGAAGATGCCCGGGAAGCGTCGTCGGGTGCGGTTGACGGCGGCCACGCCCGCCAGCCCTGCCATCACCAGGGCGATGCCGAGCAGCGGGAGCGGCCGGTTCAACGCAAACACGAACTGCAATACCAGCCCCACCAGCAGAAGCTGGACCACCATGCGAGTCGCTGCTACCAGCAGCGAGCGCTGCAGGCCGAGCCTCAGCCACGCCGACAGCCCGAGGTTGACGGCCAGCAACAGCGCCGCGAGCACCAGCTGGACCGGCCCGATGGTCAGATATGCGGCCGGCATCAATCGCCGCCGACCTGCACGCGGCGCGTGGCCACGCGCCGCACCTGCTCCTCGTCGTGGCTGGTCCACAGGTAGGCGCGCTCCGGGTGCTCCTGGAGCCAGGCACTCACCAACGCCTCGACCGCCTGGGTGGCTGCGGCATCGAGCGATGCCGTCGGCTCGTCGAGCAGCAGCACCTGCGGTTCCAGCAGCAGCGCCCGCAGGAGCGCGGCGAGCTGTGCTTCGCCGCCGGACAGCGTCTCGGTGGGACGCTCGAGGTAGCTCCGTCCGCGGCCTACACCTTCGAGGAAACTCAGTGCGTGCTCCCGGCGATACCGCCGCCCGCGGTGCACGTGAAATGCGAAGGGCGCGCGGAGCGCCTGCTCGACGCTCCCCTCCGGAAGGCTGGGGCGCTGTGGTAGGAGCATCACGCGACTGCGATACTCGGGCATGCGCCAGCTGAGCAGCGGACGGCCCAGGAAGCGCACGGCCCCCGCCTCCAACGGCTCGAGGCCCGCGAGGGTGCGCATCAACAGCGTCTTGCCGCTCCCGGACGGTCCTGTCACCGCCACGCGCTCGCCGGCGTCGAGCGTGAACGCAAGCGAGTCGAAGAGCACGCGCTGCTCGACCGTGCGGCGGAGGTCCGCTGCGGCGAGCAGGGGTCGGGTGTCAGAGTCCGCCATGGTTTCTCGTGGCCAGCGTCGACAACAGCGAGGCTAGCCTCCTCGCGGCTCGGAGGAAGCGGGCACCAGCGTGCGCACGATCACCAACACGCTACGCCACGGCAGGGTCCGGTCCACAAGCTGGCGCCGGTAGCGTGCCTCGACGGCGTCGACCTCCTCATCGGACAGGAGCTTGCGAAGATGGTCCGCGTAGCTCGGTGAGCCCTCCGCACCGCGCCGGAACCAGCCTTCCACGGTGGCGGCGGCCAGCCGCTGCTCGGAGTCGAGCTCGTGTGACACGGCGCTCGCTTCCTCCAGGCCCGCCGCACGTGCGGCTTCGATAGCGTGGTCGGGCTCCCAGCGCAACCGGGATGCCGAGCCTGCCTCGTAGATGCGCTCCTCGGCCGCGGCCACCTTCTTGCCCAGGCGAACGGCGCCCCGCCAGTCCACCAGGCTGTGAAGGCGCTGCGCACGTCGAGGGTGAGGCTCGGCCAGCGCCACGGTGGCGCCGGGCGCGCTCCAGCGGGCGAGCGCCTCGAAGAACGATTGCGGGTCGAGCAGGCCCGCGAGCACGCCGCGGCCCAGCACCACGTCGAACCGTAGGCCCTGAGCGTCGTGCTCGGCGACCGCCGCCTGCAGGATTCCGTCGATGCCTGCCGGCACCCCGACCATGACGACCGGCCGTTGCAGCTCGGGCAGCCGCGCCGCCAGCTGCTCCATCGCCTCGCGCTGCACACGTGTCTCGACGAGCGCCCACACCTGCCCCTCAGGCGCGCGCCGCAACGCCTCCCACGTGAGCAGGCCGCTTCCGGCCGCCAGGTCGAGCACGACGTGATGCCGTTGCGGCCGTGCCACCTCGAACAGCAGGTCCCGCACGGCGCCCAGCCGCTCGCCTGCCTGCGACACGGTGCGCTGCAGCCAGCGGTCCTGCGTGCGATCCGGCGGCGCCAGTCGCCCGGCGCCGGATCCCCACGCATCGGGCTCCAGCATGGCCTCCAACTGCGCTTCACGACGCCTTGCCACCTGATCGCGGATGCGCACCTCGTAGCCGATCTGGCTCGGTTGGTAGAAGATCTTGCCCTGGAGCGCCTCGGGCAGGTACTGCTGAGCGACCCAGTGGTCGCGGTAGGCGTGCGGGTACAGGTAGCCCTCACCGTGGCCGAAGCCCTCACGATCGCGGCTGGCGTCCTTGAGGTGATCGGGTACCTCCGCCTCGCGCTCCCGCTCGACGCTGCTCAAAGCATCGAAGAAGCCCATGGCGCTGTTCGATTTCGGCGCGGTCGCCAGATACAGCGTGGCCTGAGCGAGGTGGTAACGGCCCTCCGGGAGCCCCACGTAGTCGTAGGCCTGGGCGGCCGCCGCCACCACGCCGAGGGCATGGGGGTCGGCGAGGCCGATGTCCTCGCTGGCGAGGATCAGCAAGCGCCTGAGGATGAAGCGCGGGTCCTCCCCGGCGTACACCATCTTGGCGAGCCAGTACAGGGCAGCATCCGGGTCCGACCCGCGCACGCTCTTGATGAAGGCGCTGATGGTGTCGAAGTGGGCGTCGCCCTCCTTGTCGTACAGGACCGCGCGCCGCTGGATCGACTCCTCGGCCACCGCCCGGTCGATGTGAACGCTCCCCTCGCCATCCGACTCGGTGGTCTCGACCGCCAGCTCCAGGGCGTTCAGGACCGCCCGGGCGTCGCCGTTGGCGACGTTCACCAGGTGATCCAGGGCGTCCTCGTCCAGGCGCACGTGCCGGCGACCGTAGCCGCGTTCGGCGTCACGCAGAGCGGCGCGCGCCACCTCCTCGAGTTCCGCCTCGGTGAGCGGGACGAGCTGAAAGATGCGGCTCCGGCTCACCAGCGCCTTGTTCACCTCGAAGTAGGGATTCTCGGTGGTGGCCCCGATGAGGACCACGGTGCCGTTCTCCACCCACGGCAAGAGTGCGTCCTGTTGGGCCTTGTTGAAGCGGTGGACCTCGTCGACGAAGAGGATGGTGCGCTGACCCGCGCGCCGGCGTTCCTGTGCTTCCGCAACCGCCTCTCGGATGTCTTTGACGCCGGCGAGCACGGCGTTGATGGCCGTGAAGTGCGCCTTGGTGGAGTTGGCGATGACGCGCGCGAGCGTGGTCTTGCCGGTGCCGGGCGGACCGTAGAAGATGAGCGAGCTGAGCTGGTCGGCCTGGATGGCGCGCCGCAGCAGCCGACCCGGCCCGACGATGTTGCCCTGGCCGATGAACTCGTCCAGCGTTCTCGGGCGCATGCGCGCAGCCAACGGCTCCTGGTCGGCCGTCTCGTAGAGCGTGGGTTGAGGCTGGGACGGTTGTCGCGCCATGGCGTCCCCACAGGCTACCGCGGTGGCGCCCGGGCCGGTCGCGGCTTCGGCATCGGCTGCGTCACTCGCGAGGCGCCCCGAACAACGCGGGCTGCCGCGACTCGCTCGGGCGCGTGAAGCGGTTGGTGGCGAGCGCTGGGATGTCGGCGGGGATGCCGGCGCGTTGCCGCGCCAGGTGGAAGAGCGAGCGCACCTGCTCGGCGTAGGTGCCACTGCCACGCATGCGGCGTCCGTAGCGCGTGTCGTCGGCATCGCCGCCGTGCGCCTCGCGCACGTGGCGGAGGATCTTGTCCTTGCGCAGGGGCGCATTGGCCTCCAGCCACGCTTCGAACAGCGGTCCGACGGCGCCCGGCAGGCGCAGCATGGTGTAGCCGGCGTGGCTGGCGCCGGCCTCGGCCGCTCGCTTGAGGAGCGCCGGCACGTCCTGATCGGTGAGGCCGGGGATGATGGGGGCGATGTTGACACCCACCGGCACGCCGGCCTCGGCCAGCCGGGCGACGGCGTCCAGTCGCGTCTCGATGGTGCTGGTGCGCGGCTCGAGTCGTTGCCGCAGCGACGGGTCGAGGGTGGTGATCGACAGCGTCACGCGCGCGCCATTCCAGGTCGCCATCTCCGCAAGAACGTCCACGTCGCGCGTCACCAGGGCGTTCTTGGTGATCAGCCCGACGGGATTCCTGAAGCGGGCCAGCACTTCGAGGCAGCCGCGCGTGATGCCTAGCTTGCGCTCCACTGGCTGGTACGGGTCGGTCACGCCGGAGAGGGCGAGGATCTGCGGATGCCAGCGCCTGGACGCCAGCTGCCGTTCGAGCAGCGCCGGCGCTGCGCGCTTGACCAGGATGACGCGCTCGAAGTCGAGGCCGGCGGACAAGCCCAGGTACTCGTGGGTCGGGCGGGCGTAGCAGTAACTGCAACCGTGCTCGCAGCCCCGATACGGGTTGACGCTGGCGTCGAAGCCGACGTCGGGGCTGCTGTTGGTGCTGATGACGGTGCGCGAGGTGTCGTGCAGGTAGCGGGTCCTGACCTTCAGATCGTCCTCGGTGATCTCCTCGGGGTCGAGCACGATCTCGATCTCGGTGAAACGGTTGACGGGGTCGAAGCGGGCGCCGCGCCCCTTGGGCGCCCGCGGATCGCTTGGCGGCATGGCGTCATGCTAGCAGCGGCGAGCTCGCTGCGCGTCGGCGACAGCGTCGGGTCAATCGGGGCGTCGAGCCAGACGCCACACGGCGACCCCTTGGAACAGCGCTGCGAAGGCGAGCAGAATGAGCAGCGGCCGCCATGTCTGCGCCACCCCCGCGCCGCGAAGCAGCACCGCCCGGTAGGCGTCCATCGCCCAGGCGGTGGGCATCACGTGGCCCACCGTGCGGAATGCCGCCCCGGTCACCTCCAACGGAAACCAGGCGCCGCCCAACCCGGCCAGCACGAACATCGCTATCAGGGACCAGGCCACCACCTGCTCCTCGGTGCGGGCGAAGGCGCCGAGCAGCATGCCGAGACTGGCCGCCCAGAGCGCCAACGCGACGCTCACCAGCCCCGTCGCGAGCGGACTAGCGAGGTAGTGCACGCCCAACGCCAACTGCCCGAAGGCCTCCAGCACCAGCACCTGTACCAGCACCAGGGCGACCATGGCCAGCGTGTGCCCGCCCAGGATGACGGCCCGGGAGGTGGGCGTGGTCGCCAGCCGGGCGAGCGCCCGGTTCTTGCGCTCGATGACCAGCACCATGGCCGACAGGATCAGGCCGTAGACGGCGAATTGCACGATCATGCCTGGCGACGCCTGGTCGTAGGGGCCCTCGTTCGTCGATGAGGCTCCGACGGCTCCGGCCCGTGCCGTCTCGACGGCCAGTGCCAGCGGTGGCGACCGCCAGGCATCGAGGACGCCGGCGACATCGGGGGCGCCGCCTTGGATCGCACCGCCACCCACCGCCAAGGTGCCTGCAACCGTGGCCGCCACGCGCTGCGCCGCGAGGAACCGCTGTACCGCCGCGTCGACCGCCTGGACGGCTGCCAGTCCGTCCTGCGTGTTGCCGTCAGCGACCAGCGTGACGGCCTCGGGCGTGCCTGCCTCCAGCGCCGCGCCCCATCCCGGTGGGATCCGCAGCACCCCGGCGTAACCGCCGCGTCGCACCAGGTCGTCGATGTAGCGGGCCTGCAGGCGGTCGAGCGTCTCGGGCCTCACCGCGCCAGCGTCCGCCAGCCCGAGCTGCAGCCGCCGCGACAGGACGCTGCCATCGGAGTCGACCACGCCGAGCTGCATGCGGGCGTCGTGCGTGGTGGCCCCGGTGCTGGGAATGGCCAGACCGAAGAAGAGCGTGAAGGCCACCGGCATGAGCAGCAGGAAGATGAGCGAACGCCGATCGCGGACCACTTGCAGCAGGTCCTTGCCTGCAATCGCCAGCAGCTTCACGACACCGCCCCCTGTGAGAAGCGTCGCCTCATGATCGGCACGCCGACCGCCAGGCAGGTCGCGCCGATGGCGAGGGTGACCGCCAGTGGCAGGGCCATGGAGGCGACACCGCGGCCGTCGAGGCAGGCGCGCCACGCCGCCATCGCCCAGCCTTGGGGCGTGAACCGAGACGCCAGCTCGAACCCGGCCGGGAGGCTGGTGAACGTCGAGGTCATGAGGCCGCCGATCATGCCGGTGGCCGTCAACACCACGCCGAACATGGGGCCCGTCTGTCGGCTGTTGCGCACGAAGGCCACCAGCAGCACGCCGAAGCCGGCCGCGGCCAGCACCATCGCCGCGCTGGCCAGGACCACCGGCAGAGGTCGGCCCCAGCGGATGCCGAAGACCAACGACGACACGCTCAGGAGCACCGCTACCTGCACCAGCAGCGTCACTGCCGTGCCCAGGAACTTGCCGGCCAGTACGGTGGTGGTGGTCGTGGGCGTGGTGTAGAGGCGCGCCAGCGTACCTTCCTCCTGCTCACGCAGGAAGCTCGAGGCGCCGTAGGCACCGGTGAAGAACACGAAGAAGATCATCATGGCGCCCATCACCTGGGCTGCCATGCGCGTGACGAACGAAGGGGAATCCCCTTGCGGCATCGCCACGTCGACGGCGCGGTTGCGCATCGCACGCGTCGCGCTCATGGCGAAGTTGGCCGCGGCTCGCCCGGCCAGCGCGCTCGCGGCCGGTCCGGTGACGTGGACGGCGGTCAGGCGCGCCGCCAGCGCGCTCCCGGAGAACGTATCGAGGGCACGTTGGACGACGTCACGGGCCACGCCCGCACCGAGCGGGCGTGCCGGGTCGGTGAAGAGCGAGGCGGTGGCCGAGGGGACCTCGTCGAGCATCGCGGCGCTGAAGTCCGCCGGGATCACCAGCGCTGCACCGGCATCGCCGCGCGTGACCATGGCGCGTGCCGCATCGGCGCTATCGGCGGTGACGATGTGGAGCAGCGGGGCGAGCTCGGGCCGTGACAGTCCCGCCACGAGCATGCGCCCTGCGGCCAGCGGGGCCCCGGCGGGCGGCACGTCGAGGTCGGCGACTGCCACCGTGACCGTGGCGATCTCGGGCGTCCCGGACGGGGAGCTGAAGGCGAAGTAGATGAGCCCGGTCAGGAGCAGGGGGGCGCCCAGCATCATCACCAGCAACAGTCCGCTGCGGAACTGACGGCGCACGTCTCTCCAGGCCAGTGCCGCGAGCTTCACGGCCGCTCAGTCCCTCAGCGCGCGGCCCGTGAGCTGCAGGAACACCGACTCGAGGTTGGGCTCGGTGATGACCACGGAACGCACGGGAACGTTTCTGGCAGCGGCACGCGCGAATAGCGAGGGCAGCGCCGTGGTGCTGTCGTCGGCGAGCAGGCGCACGTGGTCGTCTCCACGCGATGGAACCTCGACCCGCACGCCGGGGAGGCCGTCGAACGCCTCGTGGGGTTCGGTGGCACCGGCCGGGCTGGCGAGCTCGAGGTCGATCACGTCGCGCTCGCCGACGATGCGCACCAGCTCCTCGTGCGTGCCCAGGGCGATGAGGCGACCCTTGTCGAGGATGCCGATGCGGTGCGAGAGCTCCTGGGCCTCCTCCATGTAGTGGGTGGTGTACAGGACGGTCGTGCCGGAGCGGCTCAGCGTTCGCACGTAATCGAGGATGGCGCGTCGGCTCTGCGGGTCGATGCCCACGGTAGGCTCGTCGAGCATCACGACGTCCGGCGCATGCAACAGAGCCGCGGCGATGTTGAGTCGCCGCTTCATGCCGCCCGAGAAGGTGTCCACGCGGTCGCGCTGGCGTTCGGCCAGCCCCACGATCGCCAGCAGGTCGTCGCACCGTCTGCGAAGGGCGTTGCCGCCGAGCCCGTACATGCGCCCCCAGAAGATGAGATTCTCGCGTGCGCTGAGATCGGGATACAGTGCCACGTCCTGTGGCACCACGCCGAGCGCCGCGCGCGCCGCGGCGCTGCCGGCCGGATGGCCAGCGATGGTGGCTCGGCCGGCGTCGGGCCGCAGCAGGCCGGCGAGCATGCTCATGAGTGTGGTCTTGCCCGCCCCGTTGGGGCCGAGCAGGCTGAAGAGCTCGCCCTCGCGGACCTCGAGATCGACGGCGTCGACGGCAACGGTTTCGCCGAAGTGCTTGCTGAGCCCGGTGACCACCACGGCGTTCCTCACAAGACTCTCCCCTCCAGGGCCTGACATCGCGCGATGATGCGCCGCCCCGCCGCCGGCGGCAAGTGTCGGATGTCCTAGAGGCGGCCCCCTCGTGACAGGAGGGGAACCGGCACGGCGCCGCAGGGAGTAGGATTCATCCGTGCGACGTTTTCGCTTCGATCGCGCGACCGGCCATCCAGTCGATGCTTACGGAAGTCGGGGGGTGGTCGCGCGCGGCGTTCAGCACACTCCAGCAAGGCTGGTGGTGACCAGCCTGTGGCTCGAGCCGGAGGCGCAGATCGGCATTCACGACGCGGTCGTCGATCAGCTGTTCCTGGTGGTCGAGGGGGCGGGCTGGGCGCTGGACGCTGCGGGGCGGCGGACGCCGGTGGCGGCCGGCGAGGCGCTGTTCTGGCACGCCGGCGAGTCGCACGGTGTGGGAAGCGACGGCGGCCTGGCGGCATTGGTCCTGGAAGGCGAGGGGCTCGATCCCGAGGCGCACCTGGTTCCGGTGGAGCATGCCGCGCCGTGAACTCAGGTGAACGGTTCCAGGTCCTCTTCGTTGAGGGTCAACATGCTGTCACCGGTGTCGATGACCACGCGCCGCACCCGGGGGTTTCGGCGCACGACTCGCCCTTCCAGCAGCGTGCCGCGAGCCAGGCGCCGTTCTCCACCGCCCACCTGCCAGCCGTAGGCGTACCTGCGCACCCTGAACCGCCGGACAACGCCCTGGGCCATGGCGTGCCCTCCTTTCTACGTCCTGAACTCGACAATCGTCGCTCTGGCCGCTGCCGGCCGCGACGGCGCCGTATGCTGTTGGCAAACTGCGTCGAGGTTAGGGAATGATCGGCCTCGATCCCAGGGGCGTATGTCCCGGACGCGCGATGCCGGCGTCGCCAGTCTGGTGCGGCGCTCTCGCCTTTCTCACGGATCTCACCGGTAGATTGGTCCGTTATGTCTGATTCGAATTCCGCCCGGCGCCGCGGCGGCTCAAAGGACACCACCGCGAAGAAGCCGAGCTGGCAGCGACGTGTGTGGCGTGAGGTGCGGGGCTACCTCGAGGCGCTGGTCATCGCCTACCTCGTCGTCACCTTCCTGTTCACGACGGTCGGCGTCGTGGGCTCCTCGATGGAGCCCACCTTGAACGGTGGAGTGGGCAGCAGCAACGTGCTGCGCTCGCTGCTCACCGGTGACCGCGTGTTCATACCCAAGTACGACACCTGGTTGCGGCGCATGGGCGTCCTGGGTCCTTACCCGCGCGGCACGATCGTGGTGCTGCGCGAGCCGGCCAACGCACCGACGGCTCTGGAGACCGGCAAGCGCAGCTTCTTCATCAAGCGTGTCATCGCCCGCCCCGGTGACCACTACCGGGTCGTAGATGGCCAGGTCTACGTGAACGACACGCCGGTCAACCAATCCTGGATCACCCGCTCGGGCCTGATCAACATCGCCCCCGTCGACTTCCCGGAGGTGATCGTGCGCAACGGCAAGGTCGCCGATCTGGTGATGGGCTTCGACCGCACTCCGAACGGCACGCCGGTGCCGATGCTGCCCTCGGCGTCATTTCAACCGCAGGGTGTGTCCGTCTCGGATCCGCGCGTACAGCTGTTCTACGGGAAGGTCGTGGACAACATCAAGGTGCCGCCGGGCACGCCCGAGGGGACGCCCAAAGTGTTGGACATGACCGTGCCCAAGGGCTATTACATCGTTCAGGGCGACAACCGTTCATCGGGAGGCAGTGAGGACTCGCGCTACTTCGGGCCGGTCAAGTCCATCACCGTGGCCGGTGAGGCCACGGCGGTGATCTGGCCGCCCGTACGAGACGGCAAGCTCAACTGGCGGGGGCTCAAGCCGCCGGCGGCGTTCAAGCAGGTTCCCAACAGCCCGCCGTCCCAGTAGGGGCGGCCGTACGGACGAGGAGGCGCTAGACGGTGCAAATGGGTTCGCTCGGAGTCCCCGAGCTTCTCGTGATCCTCGTGGTCGTTCTCTTGCTCTTCGGCCCCAAGCGTCTTCCTGAGGTCTCACGCGGCCTCGGCAAGGCGGTTCGTGACTTCAGGAAGGGGCTCGAGCAGGGGCTCGAAGAGGTGCGCGAGGAGAAACCTGCGACGCCGCAGCCGGAGCCGGCCACGACGGAGGCTGCCGCGCCTGAGGCTGCCACGCCTGAAGCTGCCGCGCCGGCGCCGGCGCCTCCGGCCGCCGAGGGCGGCGCCTCGAACGATCAGCCTGCCGGATCGGTCGGCACGCCGAGGGAAGACGGCGAGCCGCCCGCACACGCAGCCTGACGGTCGGTCGCTCCCGGCAGCGGCTATTGGCCGCGCTCGCGCACGGCGGCGGCGAGGTCCATGCGGTTGACGTTGCCCAGGGCGGGCAGCTGCGATGCCAGGGCCGCGAGCACCACGGCAAGCACGGCCACCGCCCAGGTGAGCGGCGTGACGTGCAGGTCGAAACGGAACATGTCGCTGCTGAACGAGTCCATGAACACCGCCGCCGTCAGGTAGGCAAGGACCAACCCCGGCACCAGACCCAGCAAGACGAGGACGAGGTTCTCGCCGCCTACGATGCGGGCGATCTGGGCACGACTGACGCCCGCGGCGCGGAGGTTGGCGAGCTCGGCCGACCGCTCCGAGATGGTGACCGTCATGGTGCTGAAGATGAGCGCGAAGGCGAGGGCCGCGCCGAAGACGAGCATGGCGCCGACGACGACGTAGAACAGCCCCATGAGCTGGTCGGCGGCCGCCTTCAGGCCACGTGAGTCGATGACGGCAACCACGCCCGGCAGCGCCTGGAGCCGCTGCCGCAGGCTCGATCGGTCGACGCCGGCGGCGTAGCGCACGTAGAAGACGTTGGGGGCGATGGCATCTGCGGCCGCCCGCGAGGCGCTCGCGCCGCTCGCTGTCGGGGTCGCGGGAAACGGCAGAGCGGCGTAGGCGAAGGTGCCGAGCGGCTCGTCCACGAAGCCCGCCACGGTGGTGTGTACGCTGCGGTGGAGGTCCGTCAGGTCGAGCGTGACGGGATCGCCGACCCCCAGAGAGAGCCTGGTGCGCAACGCCGACCCGAGCAGGACGCCTTGCGCGGGGAGGGTGAGCGTCCGGTCGCGCCGACCCAAGAAGGCATGCATGCGGGTGTCGGGCTGGAAGGCCGTGAGGGCGGTGTCGTAGCTATGCCCGTTGGCCTGCACGACGACCTTGGCCTGCAGCGCGGGCTCGACGGCCGCGACGCCCGGCTGCGCCGCCAAGCGCTGCTGAAGCGAGCTGTTGGCGGTTCCGGAGACGTACACCTGGGCGTCCTGTTGCTGGATGCGGTCGAACTGGCGGTACAAGAGCACCTTGGTGGTGTCGAGCATGCCGAGCGACACCATCACCAGCACCAGCGCCAGCACTACCCCTGCGATGGTCGTGAGGCTGCGGCCGGGGTTGCGCACGGCGCCCCGGAGCACGAGCTTGGCGGATGCCGGCAGGCGCGACAGCCACGGCACGACGCGCTCGATCAGGCTGGGACCGCCCCGCATCACCGGCTGCACGCCGCGCATGGCCTCGGCGGGAGGAACGCGCGCAGCGTCGAGTGCAGGCGCGAGCGCTGCCACCGCGACCGCGGCCACCGCCATCAGGAACCCCGTCAATGCCACCAGCGGGTGGGGGTGGATCACGGTGATCGGGATCTTGAGCGCGCCCGTGTACATCCGTGAGATCAGCAGTGCCAGCCCCTCGCCGGCCAGGCCCCCCAACAGGCCGCCGACGGCTGCAGGGGCGACGCCGAGGCCGAGATGGTGGAACAGGATGGCGCGCCGGCGCACGCCGTTGGCGCGCAGCGTGCCGATCAGCGAGCGTTGGCTGTGGACCAGGCGACTGATGATCACGAACGCCGTGAAGGCCGCAGCGCCTAGGAACAGGATGGGAAACATCAACGCCATCTCGCCGAAGCCGGCGATGTCCTCGTGGAGCGCCGCGTTCGACGGCTGGTCGGCGCGGGTCGTGATCGAGGTGGCTCCGTGATCGCGCGCCACTTGCTCGAGGCGGGTGAGCCGCGCGGCGTGATCCGGCCCGGGGGCGACGGTGAGCAGCGCCTGGCGCCCACTGCCGCCCGACATGAGTTGAAGCGGCCCGAGCGGCGCGAACGCGACACCGAAGTCCTGTGGCAGAGTCAGAACGTCCTGGCGACTTCGTGCAGGCCACAGGTACTCGGGTGAGGCGGCGACGCCCAGGATGGGCAGGCTTGCCCAACCGAGTGGCGTGCGAACCTCCAGTTTGTCGCCGGGGCCGAGATGGTAGTAGTCGGCCAGATGCTGTTCCAACAGGATGCCGGTCAAGCGGGCCGGATCGAGGTAGCGGCCCCGCAGCACGATCACCTGGTCAAGCGCCGGCTGGCGTTCGGCGGGGAGCCCCACCAGCCGCACGATGAAGCGGTGGTTGCCGACGCGGGCGTAGCTTTCCGTCACCGTGCGCGTGGACACGGCGGTGACGCCGGCGGTGTTGCGGGCCTCGGAAGCGAACCCCTGGACGTCTCCGCCCGCCACGGTCAGGTCCGCGAAGTGCGTGCGAGCGAACAGTGCGTCGTATGAGGTGACCAGGTTGCGATAGGCGTCGAAAGAGGCGCCGAACAGGGCCACGCCCAGGAAGCTGGTCACGATCACCGCGATGAACTGCCCCCGCCGCCGGCCGATGTCGCGGACGGCCTTTCGCCACCAGAGCCTCACCAGCTCACCTGCTCGGCTTCCAAGGGCGCGTCCACGGGCTCTGCCGATACAACGGCCCCGGATCGCATGCGCACCACCCGGTCCGCCATTTGCGCAATGGCGCTGTTGTGCGTCACCAGGATGGTGCTGAGGCCACGCTCACGATTCATGCGCCGAAGCAGGCCGAGCACGCTGCGACCGGTGTCGAGGTCCAGTGCGCCGGTCGGCTCGTCGCAGAGCAACAGCTTCGGGTGCTTGCTGAGTGCGCGCGCGATGGCGACGCGCTGCTGCTCGCCGCCCGACAGCGCCGCCGGGAAGTGACCGAGGCGGTCGGCCAGGCCCACCTCGGTGAGGAGCTGGGCGGCGCCGCCGCTCCCGCCGGTCAGTTCCGCGATCAACGCCACGTTCTCCAGGGCGGTGAGCGTGGGCACCAGATTGAAGAACTGGAAGACGAAGCCGACTGTGCCGCGGCGATACGCGGTCAGCGCGCGCTCGTCACCGTGGCCGATGTCCTCGCCATCGACGCGCACCTGGCCGCTGGTCGCCACATCGATGCCGCCGATCACGTTCAGCAAGGTGGTCTTGCCCGAACCGCTGGGACCGAGCACGACCGTGAAGGTGCCGCCTGGAAGCTCGAGGTCGACGCCCTTGAGTGCGCGCACGAGAACGGCACCGCCGTCATAGACCTTGGTCACGTCGCGCAGCGAAACCGCGCCCCGTGCCGGCGTGGTCGGTTCCAGCTTGGGAGCGTGCGTCATGGTGCCTCCTTTGAGAGCAGCGGCTCGAGGACGTGCGCGGCTGCGGGCACGTCGAGTTCCGCGTCGAGCAGGGCGTGGAGGTAGAGTCCATCCAGTACCGCGGCCACCACGGCCGCCAGACCGGTGGCGCGTGGTGGTGGCAGGCCCTGGGCCATGGCCCTGGCCGCGACCAGCTCCCGGAACTCCCGCAACATGACGCGCATCGTGGTTTGCAGCGCGGGATCGTGCATGGCCTGCAGCATCAGCTCGGCGAAGATGCGCGTTGCCGCGTTGGCGCGGGCGGCGTTCTCGAGCCACACCAGCGCGTCCTGGAGACCACGCCCCAGGTCGTCGTGGCGCTCGAACGCCTCGATGGCGCCGCTGAACTCCGTCATCAGTGCGTCCGTCGCAGCTTGCAACAGCAGCGCACGCTTCGTTCCGAAATAGTAGTGCACCAGAGCGTTGTTCACGCCCGCCCGGTCAGCGACTTTGCGGGTGGTGGTGCGGCTCCATCCGATCTCGGCGAGCAGTTCCTTGGTGGCCCCGAGGATGCGACCGCGCGGGTCGAGCGACGTGCGGTCAGTCGGCGGCGCCACGAGCGGCTCGTGTTGGTTCGCGCGGGCGTCGTCGTCATCCATCGCAGTCGCCTCGTCCTCCGATTTAAGCAGCTGCTTTAAGCATGTGCTTAAATCAGACGCACCATACGCCGCTCGGCCCGGTCCGTCAAGCGCCGTGGCGAAGCCCCACCCGGGAGGGGTGGCGTAACCAACGCCTGGCACGCCGCGCCAGGCTAGGCCGCCTTCCCAACGCGGATGTCGGGCTGGCCACGCAAGTGGTGTCGGGACGGCTTGAGAGGGCGGCGCGAGGGCGCTATGATGAGCGTACCCACCCCCAGTAGGTAGGGGCAGGACGAGTCGCCGAGGAGGCGTCAGCATGACCAATCTCAAAGTCGAAGGTATGACCTGCCATCATTGCGTCATGGCGGTGACCAAGGCGCTCGAGTCCGTCGTAGGCGTCACCAAGGCGGAGGTCGATCTCGACCGCGGCAGGGCCGTGGTGGACGGTGATGCAGACGTGCAGGCCATGATCGCGGCAGTGCAGGAAGAGGGCTATCAGGCGTCCGTGCAGGGCGGCTGATGGCGCCCCAGCGGCCCGTGTCGGCGACAACGGAGCGGCTGCCACGCAGTGCGCACGCGGCCGAGCACGGGATGCACCTGGACCCCACGACACGCGAGGAGTCGGTGCGGCGGCTGCGGAGCGCCAAGGGTCATCTGGAGGGGGTGCTCCGGATGCTCGAAGACCCGTCGGTGTACTGCGTCGATGTGCTCAAGCAGATCAAGGCGGTGCAGGGAGCGTTGAGCAAGGTCAATGACGCCGTCCTTCGCTCGCACGTGCGCGACCACGTCGCCACCGCGGCGCAGCGTGGCGACACCGACACCATCGTCGCCGAGCTGATGGAGGCGTTAAAGTACCGGAGCTAGCCCGTGTGGCGGGCTGGCGCGAGGAGGTGCAGCGTGGAACGCTCCAGTGACGGTGACCTGCCGCAGGCTCCGACCAGCGGGGCCCACCATCTGGTGCGCTACGTGCAGCACACGCGGCGGGAGTTGCGACGGGCGGTGGAGGGGATGTCCATCGCGGATCTGGAACACCGCGTGGGAGGCCTCAACAGCGTCGCCTGGATCGTGGGTCACCTGGCGCGGCAAGAGCAGACCTACTGGCTCACCGCGAGAGATGAGCCTGCGGTGGCCGATCTCGATGCGTTCGGCCACGGTGAGCCGGCCGCCGCGGCCGACTTCGAGACGGTGTACCAGGCGTGGCAACGCGTGACGGCGACGGCCGACGTGTGGCTTGCGGGGCTCGACGAAGCGGCGCTGCACACGCACGTGCACGGTCGGTCCCTGTTCGAGCGGGAGAACGTGGGCACCCTGCTCACGCGGGTCAGCGGCCACTACTATCTCCACATCGGTCAGATCACAGCCATCCGCAAGCTCCTTGGCTATCCGGTGCCCCCCTTCGTCGGTTCACAGGCGGGCGCCATGTACGACTGAGCGCGGCGCGGTCCAGTTCCCAAAGCTGATCGAGAAGGCTCCCGGCCACGCACGCGGGCGTGACCGGGAGGCCGAAAGGGGATGAGACGCCCCACGGACGCAGCGTCCGCGCAGGCGTCCCACGGTCCGCGCCGGACGACCGGGGGTGGCGGAGGCGCGGACTGTGGCAGGAGCCGTGAGGCTCGCCGCGGCCATCATCGCCCGCACAGCGCAGGCGGTCACAGGGACGGCTGTCCTGGCGCCCGCCCGGGCGACCCGGTGGCGGGTGGGGTAGGTGGTAGACTACCCGCTCCGAACACTGGCGGCGCCCAGGGACGTACATGTGAAGACCTTCTACCTCATCGACGGCCACGCCCAGCTGTTTCGCGCGTACTACGCGCCGTTCAGGCCGCTCACCTCACCGGCGGGCGAGCCGGTGAAGGCGGTGTACGTCTTCACGCAGCTGCTACTGAGCACCCTCCTCAAGCAGAGCCCCGACTACCTGGCGGTCGCATTCGACGTGAGCGACACGACCACGTTGCGCAAGGGGTGGTACCCCGCCTACAAGGAGCACCGCGAGGCCTCACCGGAGGACCTGGAGCCGCAATACCGGCGCGTTCGCGCCGTTCTCGAAGCGCTCGGGGTGCCGATCTTCGAGCGCGAGGGCTATGAGGCGGACGACGTCATCGCGACGATCGCGCGGCGGCTCGACGGCGAGGACGTCGAGCTTCGCATTGCCAGCAAGGACAAGGACCTGCATCAGATCCTCAGCGACCGGGTGCGCCTGTGGGACCCGTCGAGCGGCGATTTGCTCACCCCGCGCAAGCTGAGGGAGAAGAGCGGCTATGGCCCCGAGCAGTCCGTCGACATTCAGACGCTGACAGGCGACAGCGTGGACAACGTCCCGGGAGCCAAAGGCGTGGGCACGAAGACCGCAGCGCGCTTGATCAACCAGTTCGGCGGCGTCGAGGCGGTCTACGCGCATCTCGACACGCTTAGTCCGAAGCTCCGCGAGAACCTCGAGGCCCATGCCGAGAGTGTCCCGCTCGCCCGAAAGCTCGTCACGTTGGACGCGGAGGTGCCCATCGCGTTCGAGCTCGGGGCCTGCAAGGCTCCCACCCCGTCGCGCGAGGCGCTGCGGCCGCTGTTCGATGAGCTCGGATTCCGCTCGCTCCTCGAGCAGCTGCCCGAGGATGCGGGGATCGGCGAAGCTGCCGGTTCGGCACAGTTGACGGTGACCGCCGGGCCCGCTGACGCAGTCGCAGGCGCGGGACGTGGGCGGTGGCGCACGGTGGAGGACGCGGACGGGCTGGAGGCCTTGGTCAAGCAGCTGAGCGACCAGCGGGCGTTCGCGGTGGACACCGAGACCACGTCGCTGCGCGCCGCGGACGCCGACATCGTGGGTTACGCCTTCGCGTGGGAGGCCGGCGAGGGCGTGTACGTGCCGGTGCGCAGCCGCGTGAGTCCGGCGTTGGACCCGTCGAGGGTGGCCGAGGCTCTGCGAGGCGTGCTCGCCGATCCCGGCATCCTCAAGGTGGGTCAGAACCTCAAGTACGACCTGATCGTGCTCCACGGTGCGGGCTTGTCGCTTGCCGACCCGCTGTTCGACACCATGATCGCCGCGTCGCTGCTGTACCCCGAGCGCCGGGCGTACAACATGGACGATCTGGCGCGGGATCTATTGGGACACACCACCATCCCGATCAGTGCCCTCATCGGCAAGGGGAAGCATCAGAAGAGCATGCTGGACGTGCCGCTCGCGCAGCTCTCCGAGTATGCGGCCGAGGACGCCGAGGTGACTTGGCGTCTGTACCAGTCGTTGCACGCCGGGATCGATGCCGCCGACGACGATCTGCGCGCGCTCTTCTCCGACGTGGAGATGCCACTCGTGCGTGTGCTGGCCGCCATGGAGCAGGCCGGTGTGGCTCTCGACGGGGAGCACCTCCGTGACTACGGCGAGACCTTGACGGCGCGGATCGAGCAGCTTCGCCAGGAGGCGTTCGTTGCCGCCGGTCGCGAGTTCAACCTCGACTCGCCCAAGCAGCTTGGTGAGGTGCTGTTCGACGAGCTCCACTTCCCAGTGGTCAAGCGCACCAAGACCGGGCGGTCGACCGACGCAGAGGTCCTTCAGGCCCTGAGCGTCGACAGCGACCATCCGCTGCCCGCGTTGCTGCTCGAGTACCGCGAGCTGACGAAGCTTCTGGGTACCTACCTGGTGCCGTTGCCGAGCCTGGTCAGCGAGCGTACGGGGCGGCTGCACGCGAGCTTCCATCAGGCCGGCGCAGCAACCGGTCGGCTGTCCTCGAGCGATCCCAACATCCAGAACATCCCGGTGCGCACCGAAGCCGGCCGAGAGATCCGCCGTGCCTTCCGGGCGGGCGGCGACGATGCGCTGCTGCTGGCGGCGGACTACTCCCAGGTCGAGCTGCGCATGCTGGCCCATTTCTCGGAGGACGCCGAGCTGGTCCGAGCGTTCCGCGATGGGCTGGACATCCACGCCCACGTGGCCTCTCAGGTGTACGGCGTGCCGCTGGCGGACGTCGACGCCGAGCAGCGCCGCGTCGCCAAGACGGTGAACTTCGGCATCGTCTATGGCCAGACCGCGTACGGACTGGCGCGCACGCTGCATATCCCCACCGGCGACGCCGCGGCCTTCATCGAAGCCTACAAGAAACGCTACTCGGGGCTCGATCGCTTCCTGGAGGCGTGCGTGGCCTTCGCCGAGGAGCACGGCTACGTGTCGACCATCCTGGGTCGCAGGCGGCCGGTGCCGCAGGTCCAGTCGCGCAACCGAAACGTGCGAGCGCTTGGCGAGCGCTTGGCGATCAACACGGTCATCCAAGGGAGCGCCGCGGACCTCATCAAGGTCGCCATGATTCGCCTACACCGTCGCTTCGAGGAGGAAGGGCACGGAGCCAGGTTGCTCATCCAGGTCCACGACGAGCTGGTGGTCGAGACCCCCGAAGCAGTGGCCGATACGGTGCGCCACGAGGTCGTGCAGGAGATGCGTGACGCACTTCCACTGCGTGTGCCGTTGAAGGTCGACGTCGGGCTCGCGCGCAACTGGCTGGAGGGCAAGGGCTGAGGGGCGGGGTGGCCAGCCGGAACCTCGGGCCCGAGGCACACGACTCAGGGGCGGATGTCACACGGTCGCGGCCTCGGTGGCGTCGGGCCCGGCGCGCACGTCGACATCATCGGCAATGACGGGCCTGGCCAACAGGTAGCCCTGGCCCAGCCGGATCCCCTCGTGGCGGAGCCAACGAAGCTGTTGCGGCGTCTCGATGCCTTCGGCGACGATGGGGATGCCGATGCCGCGCGCGAAGCCGGCGATGGCGCGGATCAGATACTCGTCCTTGGGCCGGCGTCCGATGCCCTTGACGAAGTCCTGGTCGATCTTCAGATAACCGATGGGCAGGCGGTCGAGCGTAGCGAGAGACGAGTAGCCCTTGCCAAAGTCGTCCAGGGCGACGCGCACCCCCATGGCGCGCGCGGCATCCAGGATGCTGGCGGAGGACTCCATGTCATCGATGGCGCTGCGTTCGGTCACCTCGAGGAGCAGCCGCTCCGGGGGCGCCGACGTGGCCTCGAGAACGCGCTCGAGATCGTCGAGAAGACTCGGGTCGGTCGCCGACTGGGCCGACAGGTTCACGCTGACATACAGGTCCACACCGGCCCGATCCCAGTCGGCCAGCTGCTGTGCCGCGCGCTCCAGCGCCCAGCGGTCAAGATGCCGGATGAGGCCGGTGTCCTCGGCCAGCGGCACGAACTCGCCCGGAGCCAGGATTCCCCGCGTCGCATGGCGCCAGCGCACGAGGGCCTCCACACCGAGCGTTCGCTCGTCGACCAGGTCGCGAATCGGCTGGAACACGAGCTCCAGCCCGTCGCCGAAGATGGCCTCACGCAGCTCGCTCTCCAGAAACAGCCCTTCGCGGCTGTAGGGGTTGAGATCGGGGCGATAGAACTCGAACGGCACCTTGGCGGACTTGGCCCGGTACATCGCGATCTCCGCGTGTTGCAGGAGCCGCTCGACGCTGTCGCCGTCCTTTGGATGCAGGGCGATACCCAGGCTGGCGTTCGGTCGCACGCTGCGCCGGCCGATCTCGACGGGCTGTTCGAGCGCCTTGGAAACCCGCGAAGCCGCGGCATGTGCAGCGGTTCGGTCCGTGCCGAGAAGCACCAGGACGAACTCGTCGCCGCCTTGCCGAACGACGTAGTCACCGCCACGGACCTGCTCCTGCAACCGCGCGGCGACGGCGCAAAGCAGCCGGTCGCCCACGCGGTGCCCGAGCGTGTCGTTCACCACGCGAAAGCGATCGAGGTCGATGAGCACGAGCGCGGCCTGGGCGGGTATGCCGTCGTGCGACCGCAAGACCGCCCGGGCGAGCTCGTCGAGGTAGCGGCGGTTGGGCAGGCGCGTCAAGGGGTCGACGAAGGCGCTCCTCGCGAAGCGTCGAGCGACGGGCACCAACGCGCCCAGGAACAGCAACACCAGCAGCAGCACGCCGCCGACGATCAGCCACCGCGCCAACGCCAGCTCATATTGCAGCGAGCGAACGTCCTGCACGACCTCGATGGCGCCCTCGCCGGCACCCGGTCCGAAGCTCACCGGGACGAGCACCGTGAAGCGGGGTTCGATGGGCGCGAGCAGCGAGCTGTCGAAGCGGTTGGCGCGCTTGCCCTTGAGCGCCTGTGTCAGGGCCTCGGAGCCGGAAGGCTGCATGCCGATGAGGTTCGGATTGTTCGCGAAGACGATGCGTCCCTGATGGTCGTAGACCCGCACCGCGATGGTCGTCGGGTTGCGCATCAAGCGCTGCCCGAAGCCTGCCCACCAGCCCCGGTTGCTCGGGTCGGGCGCCGAGGGTACGCTTCCCGGCGGCGTGGTGGGCAGCAGGCCGTCGACGAAGGACTGCACCTCGGCCCCCGCCACGCCGAGCATGTGGCTGCTCAGGCGCTGGACCACCAGGCTCCCGAGGAGCCACGCCATGACGAGCACCGGGATGCCGACCAGAACGACAGTCGTGATGAGATAGCGCCTGACTGGGTCGGCTCGAAGTCCGCGCACGCGCGCCGTCGCACGTTTGAGGGCGGCCATAGGTGACCCGTATTGTGTCACGGCGCTGCTGCGCCATGGGTAAGCGTTCATGAGGGACGCTTGGCGAACGCGGCGGGGCTGGCCAAAGCCGCGTGGGAGGCGTTTGGAGCCACGCGGCTGGGATAAGATGGCCGCGCACGAAGCGATGCGAGGCGACTCAACATGAGAATCTTGGTCAGTAACGACGACGGCGTCTTCAGCCCAGGCATTCGGGCGCTGGCGCTCCTGGCGCAGGAGTACGGCGACGTGCGAGTCGTCGCCCCGGACGTCGAGCAGTCGGCGATGAGTCACGCGATCACCGTGCGGACGCCGCTTCACTACCAGCGAACCCCGATCGACGGCCTGGAAGCGTACCGCGTGGACGGCACACCCGCGGACTGCGTGGCGCTCGGCGCGCACCACTGGGATGCCGTTGATCTGGTGCTCTCCGGCATCAATCTGGGCTTGAACATTGGTCACAACGTGTGGCACTCGGGAACCGTGGCTGCGGCCAAGCAGGCGGCGTTCCTGGGCATCCCCGCCATCGCGTTCAGCGCCCCCTACAGCGAGGAGGTGCCGGACTTCGGCGTCTACGAGGCCTATGTCCGTGACATCGTGGCCATGTTCTTGGATCTGCCGGAGACACCCCTGCTCAACGTCAACTTCCCGAAGACCCCTCGAGGGCTGTGCTGGACCCGGCAATCCGTGCGTCACTACGAAGGCACCGTGGTGCCGGGCGAGGACCCCATGGGGCGCCGCCACTACTGGTTCTCGGAGAGGGCGCGCAGTGAGGCGGAAGCGGGCACCGATCGCTGGGCAGTCGACCAGGGCCTGGTGTCGCTCACGCCGCTCCGACTGGATTTGACCGATGATCGCGCGCTCGCGCGAGCCCAGGCTCAACTCGACCGGGGCATCGCTTCCTGAAGCTCGGCCCGTCGGATCAACTCGGGCGGCGGGGGAACGGCAGCTGCGGTTGGACGGCGTCCCCCCGGCGCTGCCGCAGTTGGGACACGCTCACGCCCATGAGCCGGACCGGCGCGTCGGGAAGCGTCGACTCGAACGCCAGCGCGCGTGCCGTGGACACCAGCTCCTCGAACGTGCGGACGCCGCTGGTCAGCGTGCGGCTCCGGGTCATCGCCTTGAAGTCGGCGTAGCGCACTTTGACCGTGACGGTGCGGGCACTGAGCTCGGCGTTGTCCAAGCGGTCGGCGAGCTCACGGCACAGCTCCGCCAGGACCGGCTCGAGCTCGGCTCGGTGCCGACGGTCCTCCCCGAACGTGATCTCGGCGCCGAGCGACTTGTGCGGTCGGTGCGCCACCACCGGCCGGTCGTCGATGCCGCACGCGACGGCGTGAAGGAAGCGGCCCACCTTGCCGAATGCGCGAGCCAGCGACTCGACGTCGCGATCGCGTAGATCGGCGCCCGTGAGGATTCCTGCGGCACGCAAGCGTTCGGCCGTGCGCGGCCCCACACCGTGGAAACGTTCGACGCTCAGCTCGGCGAGGAACGCCTTGACGCGCTCGGGCGGGATGACCGTCAACCCGTCGGGCTTGTCGAGAGCGGACGCCACCTTTGCCAGGAACTTGCCGGTCGACACCCCCGCCGAGGCCGTGAGCTCCGTCTCCTGGGTGATGGCGGCCTTGATCTCGCGGGCCAGCAGCGTCGCCGAGGCGGGCCCGCGCTTGGGCTGCGTGACGTCCAGGTAGGCCTCGTCCAGCGCGAGCGGTTCCACGAGATCGGTGTAGCGTTCGAAGATCGCGCGGACCTGCCGTGAGACCTCCCGGTAGGCGTCGAACCGGGGTGGAATGACGATCAGCTCGGGGCACAGCCGTACGGCGCGGGACGTGGGCATGGCCGAGCCGACGCCGTAGCGGCGCGCTTCATAGCTGGCCGTCATCACCACGCCTCGCCGGCCGGTGCCGCCCACCGCCACCGGCCGCCCCCGCAGCTCGGGAGCGTCGCGTTGCTCGACGGACGCGTAGAACGCGTCCATGTCGACGTGGATGATCTTGCGCACCTCGACCAATGCTACTGCCGCTCGGCCATCGTTCACGCTCGACCCTGAGGGCGGCATCGGGTCGTCTGACTCAGCGGTCGAGACTTGCCAGGACGGCCAAGGTGAGCCTGGCATCGTCGGCACTGCGATGCCGTTGCGCCCCTCTCAGCACCCCCGCCTCGCTGGCCGCGAGCGCGAGTCTGCGCCGGCCGCCAGCGACGCCGCGTGCCAGGGCGTAGGCGCGCATGGCACATTCGAACGCCGGCAGATCATGGCGCAGGCCCCACAGCCAACTGCTCTGCCGGAGCATTCGCTCGTCGAAAGGCGCGTTCCAGGCGAGCACGCGCCGCCCGCGTAGCAGCGCCTCGAGCTGCGGCAGAACGGTGGGCCAGTTGGGGGCGCCGTCGAGCTCGGCCAGCGTCAAGCCGTGCACGTGCGCCGCACCTTCGGGGACGCGCCCACTCTTTGGCCACACCAGCGTTTCCAACAAGGTCGTGCCAGAGCCGTCGACGACGCCGATCTCGATGACCTCGTCGCGCCTGCCCAGCCCCGTGGTCTCCGTGTCCAGCACCACGAAGTCGTCTTGCAGCAGGCGCTGTGCCCACGCCGTGGACCCAGCGCGCAATGCGGCGCCGCGACGCTGCCGCCGGCATGCCGGGCAAAGGCCGTCGACGAGGAGGGTGGTGTGACGGCCACAGGCTGTGCATTCGCCCACCGTCTTGCCGCGCCCGCTGACCTGAGCACCGGCCGGCGCGGAACCAGGGGCCGGTGACGTGCTCGACATCGCCGTTTCGCTCGCGCCACCCTGCCACATGCCGTCACGGCGCGCGCGCGCCTCACTGGTGCTGTACAGGCCGATCTCGCGCCCGTCCGCGACGAGCAATGCCCGGATCGGTCCGAGGTCCCGGTAGCCGCGCTCGGCGAGCGCCGAGGCGGATCGAAGGTCCCGCGGAACCTCGTCCCGGTGGCTGTAGCGGGGAAGGGTTGGTCCTGACACGTCCAAAGCCAGTCTACCGAGACCTACCCGAGCGGTACGTGGACATGGAATCGGCGCCGGCGCCGGCGCGCGGTGTCGGCCACTTCGCCATGACGACCGCCGCGCCCTCTAGAATGGGATCCAATCCGGATTCGTGGAGGAGGGATGCATGGAGGCCAGTACGAACGTGCGGCAGATACTCCAGGCGAAGGGCTCGCAGGTCTGGTCGGTGGGGCCTGACGAGAGCGTATTCAAGGCGCTGGAGATGATGGCGGACAAGAACGTGGGCGCGCTCATGGTGATGAAGAGTGACGCTCTGGTAGGCATGTTCTCCGAGCGGGACTACGCCCGCAAGGTGATCCTCCATGGCCGCGCGTCCCGCGACACCGCCGTGCGTGATGTCATGAGCGATCACGTGGTGACGGTGTCCCCGGAGAAGACGGTGGCGGACTGCATGCTGCTGATGACGGAGCACCACATCCGGCATCTTCCGGTGGTCGAGCAGGAACGGATCCTGGGACTTGTCTCGATCGGCGACGTCGTCAAGGCGATCATGTCCGAGCAGTCGTTCCTGATCGATCAGCTTCAGAACTACATCCAGGGCTCCAGCTAGGCAGCACCCTGCGGCAGGAAGCGGGCGCGGGCCCGGCCTAACCGTGGGCCAGCAGGGACGCCAGCGCGGATGCGATGCCTCCCAGCCCCGCGACCAGCGTGATGCTCAGGGTCAGCATCCTGAAGGCGCGTTGCGGCGTCCGGTGGTGCGTCCGGCTGCCGAGCGCCCGCCCGACGAGCGCCACCGGCACGAGCAGCAACGCCACGGCCCAAGCGTGAGCCGGGGTGCTTCGCTGGAGGAGCAGGGCCGCCAGGCCGAAGGGCCCCGTGGTCGCGAAGTAGGCGGCCAACGTGGCTCGCGAGCGGTCCTTGTCGGGCTGCACCGCACTCAAGAGCAGCACGATCGGTGGTCCGCTGAGGCCGACGCTCGTCGCGAGCAGTCCGCTCGCACCGCCGATGAGACTGGTGCGTGCGCGCCGTTGGCGCCGCGCCATGAGCTGCGGCTGGCCCAGCGCCAGAACGGCGGTGAAAGCGACGACCAACGTGGCCGCGACCAGCTTCAGCAGGACCGGATCGACCCAGCGAAGTGCATAGGATCCGGCGATCAAGCCCGGAATCGCGCCCGGCAGTAACCACCTCAGCATGGCGCTCTCGACGTGCCGGCGTGAGGTCAGTGCGTTGACGGTGCTCGTCGCCTGCCCGATGACCAGGACGGTCGTGACCGTGCTTGCGGGATCCATGACGAGCAGCAGCAGCGGCACGCTCACCAGGGCAAAACCGAAGCCGGTCAGGCCCGTCACGAAGCCCGCGCCGCCGACGGCGACCAAGGACAGGATGATCGGCGCACCGTCCGGCATGCCCGTCAGCTTCCGTCGGTCGGCGCCGGCCGACATGGAGTGGTGATATTTCGGCAGCCGCGGGGCGGCCGACTGCCTAGCATGGGGGTGAGAGGGGGTGGTGCCGAAATCCGGATCGAGCCGATCCGATCTGGACACTCCCATCGGCCCGACTCGGCACTACCCCTCCCACCGGATTCCCAATGGCTCGCACCTGATGCGGGTTTGTGTGTGGTGCCGGATCAGGCCACCTCAGCCGCGTCCTGGGCGGCGTCCATGTCATGCGCCATGTGGGCGCGCCCCCAGCGATCGATGGCGGCGATCACGCCGTCCAACTCCCGTCCCGCCGGCGTCAGCTCGTAGCGCGTGCGCGGAGGCATGGTCGATTCCACCGTCTTGTCCACGACGCCGAGCCGTTCGAGGCGGTCTAGGCGTTGCGACAACGTGGTGGCATTGGCGCCGCCCACGGCGCGCGCCAGCTCGTTGAAGCCGTGCGGGCCCTCGAGTAGCGAGCGCACGATGTGCAGCACCCATTTCTCCTGAAGCAGTTCGATGGATGCGTACACCGGGCAATAGTCGTCGTCGGCAGTCGCCACCTGCGGAGCATAGCACATCACCCCGCAAGGACTGGAGCACTTGACAGGATAGAGTGCTATAGAATATGTTCCATGACGGCGCCTGCCGAGGATCATGCTTCGCGGCACGGCGCCTCCGTCCGGTCGTCTGCGCACACTCCGGGCCCGCGATCACGGAAGCGATCGAGGGCTGAGGGTGGAGACGCGCCTCGTGAGAGGAGAACGAGCATGAAGTGGAATCTGGATGCCGCCCACAGCAGTATCGACTTTGCCGTCCGCCACATGGGCTTCGCGACTGTGCGTGGCCGCTTCAAGGCATTCGAGGTCGACGTTGAGAGCGACGATCACGGCAAGCTGAGCCGTTTGGAAGCGCGCATCGACGCGGCCAGCCTGGATACGGGCGAGCCGCAGCGCGATGCTCACCTGCGCTCGGACGACTTCCTCGCCACCGATCGTTTTCCCGAGGTGCGTTTCACCGCCGGTCGGATCGAACCCACCGGTGCCAGTCGCTACCGAGTCGGGGGAGACCTGACGATCCGGGGCACGTCCAGGCCCGTGGACTTCGACGTCGAGGTGAAGCACCCCATCAACGACCCGTTCGGCAACGTGCGCGTTGCCGCGGAGGCCTCAGGCAAGCTCAATCGCAAGGACTGGGGGCTGAACTGGAATCAGGTCCTCGAGGCGGGCGCTCTTCTGGTCGGTGAGGAGGTGCGCTTCACCATCGACGTGCAGGCAACCGCCGGCAAGGAAGACGTGGTGCCGGTGTAGTGACGGCAGCATCTGCTTGGGGCGCCGGATCTTCCCGGCGCCCCGTGATGTCGGCCAGGTGGCGAAGCCGACCGGCCGCGAGGCGCAGCGGGCCGGCAGGATGGGGTCCGCGGCGGTACCGGCGGCCATCGTCGGCCGCCGGGAGGGCCGGCGTCAGGCGCCGCCGCTCAATCGGCCGCCCCCGCGAGCACGCCCTCCTGGGCGGCCAGCAGCCGTCGGTAGACACCGGCGCTGGACCCGAGCTCAGCGTGTCGGCCCCGTTGGCGCACGCGGCCGCCCTCGAGCACCACGATCTCGTCGACGTCGTCCATGCCGACGATGCGGTGCGTGGCAAGGAGTACCCCGCGATCGGCGCGTGGGCGCAGCAGAGCCTTCAGCAGCCGGCCCTCGGTCCGGGCGTCGAGGTGGGCGGTCGGCTCGTCGAGCAGCAGGAGCGGCGCGGACTTCACGAGTGCACGGGCGATCGCCAGACGCTGCCTCTCTCCGCCCGACAGACGGTTGCCCCACTCGCCGACGATGGTGTCGAGCCCGGCAGGCAGGCCTGCCACGACATCGGCAAGCTCCGCCTCTTCGAGGGCCCGCCAGAGGGTGGCATCGGCGACACCGGGCCGTGCCAGCGCGAGGTTCGCCCGCACGCTGGCGTTGTAGAGCCACAGCCGCTGTGGCACCACGGCGACCCGGGCACGGACATCTTCCTGTGTGAGCGTGCGCAGGTCCTCGCCGCCGAGCGTGACCACGCCGGCGTGGGGATCGGCGAAACGAACGAGCAACCGCAGCAAGGTGCTCTTGCCGGAACCGCTGGGTCCCACCAACGCGACGCGCTTGCCCGCTTCCAGGCTGAGGTCTATGCCGTCCAGCACAGGATTCTTCCCGTACCCGAAGCGCACGTCGACGGCCTGAAGGGCGGACCCTGCGGGCGCAGCGCGCGGTCGGGACGGGTCGCGCACCTCAGGCTGCCTGTGCAGAACCTCGTCGACCCGTTCGCCGGCGCGATGCACGCGGCCCCAGCGTTCCAGGCCGTCGGCCAGCGGCTCGGCGGCCTCGAATACGCCGGACACGCCGAGCGCCAACGGCACCAGGAGCAACGCTTGGAGCCGGCCGCTCGTCACCTGCGGGAGCGCGGTGACGACCACGGCCCACGGAGCCGCCAGCGCCAGCAAGGAGCCGGCACCCTCGCGGAGGCCCTCGAGGCGTGAGCGCACCGAGGCCAGATTGCCGAGGGCCTCATCGAGCGAGCTCAAACGTTGCCTGAAGGCGGCATCGCGCCCGTACACCCACAGCTCCTGCGCGCCCTGCACAGCGTCCTCCAGGACAACCCGCCGTTCCCTGCGCAACGCCGCCTCGTGTCGGCCGAGGCGACGGCCAAGGCTCCCGAGGACGATGGGCAGTCCCAGCCCGGCGACCACCAATAGCGCCAACGTCACTGCTGCGGCCCGCAGGCTCACCAGTGCCACGAGCCCGACCGACACGAAGCTGACGACGGCGCCTGCCAGCAAAGGCGCGACCAGCCGCAGGCCCACGATCTGGAGCTCATCGACGTCCTCTACCAGGCGTCCGGCCAGATCGGCGGAGCGATCTCCGCCCAGGCCGAGCGGCGCCAGGGGCAGCAGGTGCGCATACAAACGCCGCCGCAGCCCGAGCAGAACGCGAAGCGTCAGATCGTGTGAAACCAGTCGCTCGGCATAGCGCAGTCCGGCCCGCGCCAGGCCGAAGAAACGGACGCCGGTCACCGCCACCATCAGGGCCAGCACGGTGTCGGGGTGCAGTGCCGCGCGTGCGATCAGATCACCCGATGTTGCCAGCAGCCCGACGCCCGCAAGCACCATGCCGGCGGCGAGGGCGACCGACGCTGCGAGGCGCAGCGGTTGCGCGCCGAGCAGACGCAACACGGCCCTCATATCGCTCCCAAGGCCCTTCCTCCTGGGGCTGGCGGCGCCGCCAGATCTGCGTAGACGCCGTCTTGCGCCAGGAGCTCGGCGTGCGTACCCCGCTCGACGACCCGCCCGCCATCGAGCACCGCGATGCTGTGCGCGCCCCGGACCGTCGTGAGCCGGTGTGCGATCACCAGAAGGGTGCAATGGCGCGCGAGGCGCGCAACGGCGCGCATCAGCGCTGCTTCGGTCTCCGCATCGAGGTAGGCGCTGATCTCGTCGAGTACGACGATGTCCGAGCGCCCAAGAAAGGCGCGGGCGATGGCGAGCCGGTGGCGTTCGCCTCCCGAGAGCCCGAAGCCGTCCTCACCGAGAGGCGTGTGGTAGCCGTCGGGCAGCCGTCGAATGAAGTCGTTCGCCTCGGCGCGGCGGGCGGCCGCGACCGCCTCCTCCATGGTCGCGCCGGGTTGGGCCAGACGGAGGTTGTCGAGAACGGTCCCGTGGAACAAGTGAGGGTGCTGCGGCACGTAGGCCAGGCGCGCCCGCCAGCTCAGGTCGTGCGCGGGATCAGTGTCTTTGCCGTCGACCAAGACGTGGCCGCTGTCGACGCCGAGCGTGCCGATGAGCACCCTGACGATGCTTGACTTGCCGCCGCCGGTGGGACCGACCAGCGCCGTCAACGAATGGGGAGCCAGCTCGAGGTCGACGCCCTTGAGGGCGGCCTCCTGCCGCTCCGGGTAGGCGGCCCACACGTCTACCAGGCGCACGTTGGGCGAGGTCTCGGATGGCCCGGCACCGACGTGCCGGCGAGCGAGCCCGGCCAGCACGTCTGCGGCCGAGCCCGGGCCTTCCGCCGCCGCGGCATCGACGCCCCCTTGGAGTGAGGCGACCACGTCCCGCATGGCGGCCATGCCCTCCATTGCGGCATGATGATGGGCTCCCAGCTTGCGGAACGGGAGATAGAACTCGGGTGCGAGCAGCAAGATGATGAGAGCGGTCGGGAACGCCAGTGACCCTTGTGCAAGGCGGATGCCCACGGTCACCGCCACCATGGCGGTCCCGAGCATCGCCAGCAACTCGAGAGCGAACCCCGACAGGAACGCGACCCGCAGAACGTCCAGCGTCGTGCGGCGATAGCGCTCGCCGGCGCGTTCCATGGCGGCTTCGTGATCGCCCTCGTGGCCGAAGAGGCGCAACGTCTCGAGGCCCCGGAATGCATCCAGCGCGAAGGCGCTCAGCATCCCCAGCGCACGCCACTGGCGTTGCGCCCGGTGCTCGGCCAGGCTGCCGAGCAACCACATGAAGAACGGGATCAGCGGCCCCGTGACCAGCAAGATGAGTCCGCTCAGCGGATCCAGCCGCAACGTGACTGCGGTGATCGCGGCAGGCACCAGCACCGTTACCGCGAGCTGAGGCACGAACCGCGACACCAGCGGACCGATGCGGTCCACGCCATCGAGCACCTCAGCGCCGATCGCACCCGAGGGGCGACGCTCGAGGTAGGCGGGTCCCAGAGCCATGAGCTGCCTCGTGAGATCCTTTCGAAACGAGCGCGTCACCCCGTCGGCGGCGCGGTGGCCTGCCGTGGCGGCGACACCCTGGAACAACGCTCGGAGGGCCACCACGGCCAGCCACCAGGCGAGCGGCGTCGTCACCGCTGAGAGGCCCCGGCCTCCCAGGAAGGTGGCGTCCAGAACGGCCGTGAGCAAGGCTGCCTGGGCGATCGCCGCCAGCCCCCCTGCGCTCTGGGTCGCGACGGCGGCCAGCACCCAGCCTGGCCGGCGGCGAATCCGGTGAAGCAACGCGCGCCGCGCCTGCGCAGCGGTCACGGACGCGCCCGTCGGCTCTCCCGCGAGATCCGCGACCCGACCGCGCGTCGGCGCGTCCGGCTCGAAGGCGTCCGGGGCCACGCTCGCGCTCAGGAGCCGCCGAGGCCGCGCCTGGTGACGCGGCGCCGGAACACCCAATAGCTGTAGCCCTGGTAGGCGAGCACGATCGGCACGAAGATGATCGCCACGACCAGCATCACGTGCAGCGTCATGGCACTGGAGCTGGCGTTGTAGACCGTCAGGTCATAGCCGGACCCGAGGGAGGACGGCATCACCCGTGGGTACAGCCCGTGGAAGGCGACCACCGTCGCCAGGACGATGGTGAGACCGGTGGTGGCAAACGCCCAGCCGCCGAAGCGCAGTCGCGCCAGCACGAAGCTCGCCACGAACATGATCATCGCCAGCACCGGCACGGTACCGGGCACCAGGCCACTGCGGCTGAACAGGTCGGTCTGCGAGTAACTCGCCAGGAAGAAGCCCAGCATGACGATCGCTGCGGGCCACCACAGGCGAAGCGCCAGGCTGCGTGCGCGCTCGGCCAGGCCCTCCTCGGCACGGAGGTTGAGGAACAGCGCCCCGTGCAGGGAGAACACGAAGATCGAGACCAGTCCTCCGAGCAGCGAGAAGGGGTTGAGCAGGGTCAGCAGGCTTCCCTGGAACTGCATGTCGGGGCCGATCGGCACGCCGCGGACGAGGTTGGTGATGGCCACACCCCAGAGGAAGGCAGGCAGCGCGCTGCCGATCACGATGGCGCTGTCGGCTGCGTGGCGCCAGCCAACGTTGTCGAGCTTCCCCCGGAACTCAAACCCCACCGCGCGCAGGATCAGAGCGACCAGGATAAGGAACAGTGGCAGGTAGAAACCGCTGAACAGGGTGGCGTACCAATCGGGGAACGCGGCGAACATGGCGCCCCCGGCCGTGATGAGCCAGACCTCGTTGGCGTCCCAGAAGGGGCCGATGGTGTTGATGACGATGCGCCGCTCGATGTCGTTTCTGGCTATGGCGGGGAGCAGTATTCCCACTCCGAAGTCGAATCCTTCGAGGAAGAAATATCCGATGAACAGCACGGCGATGAGCGCATACCAGATCGTGTTGATGTCCATGCTCGCTCCTGTCTAGTACGCGAAGATGTCGCCCAGCCCGGCATCCTGCTGAGGCTGTCCCGGCTTGGTGACGGGGCGCGCGAAGCGGTACATGAGGAAGAAGTCAAACGCCGCCAGGACGCCATAGATCACGGTGAAACCGATGAACGTGATGGCGACCTCGGTGACGCTGACGTTGGGCGACACCGCCGATGAGGTGCGCAGTAGCCCTTGCACCACCCACGGCTGCCGTCCCATTTCGGTGGTGATCCAGCCTGCGAAGTTCGCCAGGTAGGGCAGGAACAGGAACACCGTCGCCAGCCTCAGGAACCAGCGCCGCTCGATGTGCCCGCGCCACCACAGCACCAGCCCGGTGATGGCCAGCAGGATGAAGAGGATGCCCAACCCCACCATGGCGCGGAACGTCCAGTACACGACCGCAACCGGCGGAACGTAGTTGCCGGGACCGTACTTGGCGACGTCCTCGGCCTGCAGCGCGTGGATGCCTTTCACCTCGCTGGTGGTGTTGTTGTAGGCGAGGACGCTCAACAGGTATGGCAGCTTGATCTCGCGCGTGCTCCTGCCGTCCTTCTGGTCAATGCTGGCCCACAATGAGAAGGAGGCCGGCTTTTCGCTGTTCCAGAGGGCTTCCATCGCCGCGAGCTTCATGGGTTGCGTGCGGGCCGTGTGCTGGGCCTGTGCGTGCCCGCTCGTGGCCGTCAGCAGTCCCGCCACGGCCACCACCACCAGCGCGATTTGCGCAGAGCGCAAGAAGAGCTCGCGGTCGTGCCGCCTCAGCAAGTGCCAGGCGCTGATGCCGAGAACGAACAGGCCGCCCGTGGTCAGTGCTGCCAGGATGGTGTGCGGTGCCTCGACCAGAAGGCGTTCGTTCAGGAACACGGCGACCGGGTCGGACAAGCGGGCGCGCCCGTCGACGATGGTGTAGCCCACCGGCTGCTGCATCCACGAGTTCGCCATCAGGATCCAGATCGCCGAGACCAGGGAACCGAGCGCGACCAACCAGATGCTGAGCAGGTGCACCGCCCTGGGCAACCGGTCGCGACCGAACAGCCACACGCCCAGGAACGTCGACTCCAAGAAGAACGCCATCAACGCCTCGATCGCCAATGGAATCCCGAAGATGTCGCCGACGAAGCGCGAGTACTCCGACCAGTTCATCCCGAACTGGAACTCCTGCACGATGCCCGTGACCACCCCCAGGGCGAAGTTGATGACGAAGAGCTTGCCCCAGAACCGCGCCATGCGGTCGTACATCGGATTGTTCGTACGGTAGTGGAAGCTCTGCATGATGGCGACGATCAGGCCCAGGCCGATCGTCAGTGGCACGAAGATGTAGTGGAAGGCCGTCGTGACACCGAACTGCCAACGGGCGAGTAGCAGGGGGTCCATGCCGCAGATTCTCGGCCGCGGAGCGCACGGTCCACAGAGACAATCGTCCCTTGTCAGCGACCCATTCATGACTATGGCCCCGCCAGCCAGGACATTCTGCATCTGTACGGAGCTGCGCTGCCTGCGTAGCCTCGAGGTGCACGCTGGGGCGTCGTGGAGCGATGGGGTGCGGTCGATCTCGAGGAGGTCGCGATGGATACCCTGGTGGACGTTACAGAGCACACGAGCAGGGCCGATTCGATCGTGGAGCGGCGCTGGCCGGCCGAATCCGGCTTCGCGTCGGAGGCGAAGAGCGTGCTCGCAAGCCTGGAGCCGTTGCTGGCGCGCGCGCCGGAGCTCGCTTCCGAGGCCATCCTGGAACGGCTGGCAGAACCCGAGCGGGTGGTCATGTTCCAGGTGCCGTGGCGCACGGACGATGGCACGGTGCTTGTGAATCGTGGCTACCGCGTGCAGTTCAACAGCGCACTTGGCCCGTACAAGGGCGGCCTGCGGTTCCACCCCGACGTGAGCCTCGACCTGTTCCTATCGCTGGCGTTCGAGCAGACGTTCAAGAACAGCCTCACGGGCCTGCGCCTGGGGGGCGCCAAGGGCGGAGCCGACTTCGACCCGAAGGGCCGCAGCGACGCCGAGGTGGCCCGGTTCTGCTCCGGCTTCATGGCCGAGCTGCAGCGCCACATCGGTGAGGAGATCGATGTTCCGGCGGGTGACATCGGTGTCGGAAGCCGCGAGATCGGCTACCTCTTCGGGGCGTACAAGCGCCTGGTGGGGCGCTTCGCTCCAGGCGCCCTCACGGGCAAGGGTCCCGGCTGGGGCGGCTCATTCGTGCGGCGCGAGGCCACGGGCTACGGCCTGGTCTATTTCGTGCGCGAGATGCTGGCGGACCGTGGCGATGTCCTGGAAGGGAAGCGAGCGGTGGTTTCGGGCGCCGGCAACGTGGCCATCTACGCCATGGAGCGACTCGAGCAGCTCGGTGTCAGCGTGCTCGCTTGCTCGGACCGCGGAGGTGCCGTGGTCGATCCGGACGGGATCGATGTGGACACGGTGAAACGCATCAAGGAGCGTGAGCGCGGCAGCCTCAGCGGCTACGTCGAGGCACGCCCGCGTGCCCGATACCTGCCCGGCGCCGGCGTTTGGGCGCAGCCGTGCGACCTCGCTCTGCCGTGCGCCACGCAGGGCGAAGTGGACGTTCGTGACGCCCGTGTTCTCATCGCCAACGGCGTGCAGGTCGTGGCCGAGGGCGCGAACCTCCCTTGCAGTGCAGACGCCATCAACGCCTTCCGTGAGGCCGGCGTGGCCTTCGGGCCAGGCAAGGCGGCCAACGCGGGCGGCGTCGCCACCTCCGGCCTGGAGATGCAACAGGACGCGGCCCAAGAGGCGTGGACGTTCGAAGATGTCGATGCACGTCTGCAGGCGATCATGCGCGCCATCTACCGGAACTCGGCGGAGGCGGCACAGCGTTCCGGCGCACCAGGTGATCTGTTGGCCGGTGCCAACATGGCCGGGTTCGAACGCGTTGCGCGCGCCATGCTCGACCAGGGCGTCGTGTGATGCGAGCGGGCGTCGGGCACACCGCCGGCGCGCGCTCGTGAGTAGCTCAAGCCGGTCGCCGTGCCGCGCCCGGTTCGCGGCTGGCTGCGATCAGCATTTCCGCCGCCTGCCGGGCGTGCCAGGCCGGCTCCGCCGTTCCGGCGACGAGCGCCTCCACGGTGGCCCCGTCGAACAGGAGCTGAAGCTGCCGCGCCAGAGCCTCGGGGTCCGAGGCGCCGGTCTGCCGCGCCAGATCAGTGAGGTAGCGGCGCACCTCGAGCTGGTAGTCGCGAGCGATGGGTCGAGCCGGGTTCAGCTTGCCGCCCAACTCGATCGTGGCGTTGACCAGCGGGCACCCGCGGTAGTCCGGGCTCTCGACCCAGTCGCGCAACAGGTCGAAGACAGCCAACAGCCGGCCATCGGCGGCTTCTGCGCGCTCGTCGGCGCGCCGGAGCCACCTCAGCCGCTCGTCCGATCGGCGCTCGAGGACCGCCTGGAGGAGTGCCTCTTTGGAGGGGAAGTGATGGTACAGGGTCATGCGCGCCACCTGCGCGCGCTCGATAATCTCGTTGATGCCGACGTTGGCGGCCCCGCGCGCATAGAACAACCGGGAGGCGGCGTCCAGCAGACGCTCGAGCGGGGAGGGCCGGCCGTCCTCGTCGCTGCTCATGCCGCATGATACGACTGGTAGAAGATCGACCTGTCGGTGCCGCTCGCTCGCGCCGGCACCCGAAAGGCGTCACGGGCGGTGCGCTCGTGTGCTTCAGCGTCGGCCGCGAAATGCGGTCAAACGGCGCGTTACCTCGGATACTAGAGCCGTGTGATCCGTGGCGATCGTGAGCAGTTGGAAGCCCCGCTCGGCAGCGCGCCTGGCGAAGGCGGGATCGGCGGTGTGCAGCCCGGCGACCTTGCCGTGCCGCTTGCATGCCTCCAGGATGCGCTCCACCGCGGCGACGTGCTCGGGAGCGTCGTTGTCCATGCGCGGTTCCAGCCCCAGTGCGTAACTGAGGTCTGCGGGACCGATGTATAGGCCGCTCAAACCATCGACCGCACAGATGGCGTCGAGATCCTCCAACGCCCCACGAGTCTCGATCATCGCGAAGACGAGCACCTCGTCCGCGGCCCGCTTCGAATAGTCGGAGCCGTGTACCCGGGAAGCGCGGATGGGTCCGTGGCTGCGGATGCCGGCCGGCGGGTAGCGGCACGCCGCCACCGCCGCGCTGGCGTCCGCTGCACTGCCGATCATCGGCACGATCACGCCCAGCGCGCCCGCGTCCAGGATGCGCATGAGTATCGACGGTTCGTTCCAAGGCGGGCGCACGAGCGCCGTGGCACCGCCCACCTCGATCGCACGCAGGAAGTCGGCGAGCCGCCCCGGATCGGCGAGCCCGTGTTGAAGGTCGATGCAGACGCTGTCGAAACCGCACGCCGCGACGAGCTCGGCGACGAACGGGTCGTCCAGAGCGATCCACGCGTTGGCGGCCACGCGCCCGTCGCGCCACAGTGTTCGAAGCGGGTTCTCACGCACGCTCGGGCTCCCTTCGGGCGGCGGCGCCGCCGCTGAGCTGCAGCATTGCAGGTCCGCGGCCGCCGACGCAACAACGCGCGCGCAAGACGGCTCCGACCGCCGACCGTTGGGTCAGCTACCAAGCGCCAACGGCGAACCGTCCGGCCCGGGTCCGCCGCCGGCTGCCCGCGCCTCGACCTTCGGCGCCCCATCTGGCCTGTCGCCCGTCTGCCGAGATGCCTCACGTGCCCGCGACGACCTGCGCGAGGGTGTAGATCTTCAGGATCACGGCGTGCTGTGCGGAGTCCAGCGTCTGGGCCGCTTGCTGTCGCGTGAGCTGGTCGTTCTGATAGGCCAGCGGCGAGATCGAGCCGGCGTCGAGTTGCGCCTTGGCGGATTCCAGGTTCGCCTGGGCGGTCGCATCGGCGTCACGCGCGTTGGCCAGGGCCGCGATTGCGGCCTGCGCATTGGCGTGGGCGCTGCGCACGGCCAGGTCGAGGGTGCGCCGGGTCTCCTGGACCTGCCTGCGAGCGTCACCCAGAGTGTCCTGGGCCTGTTGGATGGCCGACTTCGGGGAGAAGTCGTTGTTGCTGGCGTCGTACTGCGCCTGTGCGAGCGTCACCGCGCCACGTGCCGCCACGAGCTGGGCATTGGTCTGGTCGGCCGAACCCAGGTAGTGCTCGAGCGTGTGGAGCGTGGGCGTGGTCGTCACCGGCGCCAGCTTGCCGATGTCCTGGCCGAGCAGGCTGGCGAGCGAGTTGTACGCCAGGACGCGCTGCGTCCGTGCGTCGGCAAGCGTCGCCTGGGCCTGCTGGTAGGTGTTCTGCGCCTGGGCGACGTCGATGTCGGTGGCCGCACCAGCTTGCTTCCTCGCTTGTTGCGCCCTCAGCGTTCGCTGCTGGATGTCGGCGTTCAGCTCCGCGATGCTCAGCGCCGTGTCCGTCTCCATCGCAGCGAAGTACGCCGAGGCAACGTCCAACGTGCTTCCTGCGAAGGCTGCCGCCAGCGAGCGGTGCGCGTTCGTCAGAGCATTGTCGGCGGTGATGCGGTCCACACGCAACGACATGGGATCGGACGAGACGCGGGCATCGTCGCGCTCGGCCGAGGTCAGCGCCGCTTGGGCGGCCGACACCGACGCACTGGCACCTGGAGCGACGGCCAGAGCCTGCTCCAGGGTCAGAGATTCCGGACTGGGTGCGGTCTGCGCCGCGGCGACGCAGGCGACCAGGGCGGCGACGAGGAAGGCGGACAGGGTGCGCATCAGAAGACCTCCATGGGATCGAGGCCGAGGGCCTGAGCCAATGCCATCCGGTCGAGGAGCACGGCGTCCTGGGCGGTAAGCCAGGCCAACCGCGCTTGGTCTGCCGCCAGATTGGCCTGATCGAGCGTGGGGCCAGCGACGAGCCCGAGGTCGAACCGCTGTGCGGCCTGAGCCGCTTGTGCTGCTGCCAGGTCCCTCTGAGTGACGCTCAGACCCACGTCCAGCTGCGCCGACTGAAGCGTGCGGCGGGCCGAGGCGATGGCCAGAGTGGCTTGCTGGCGCGTGCGGGCGAGCTTCTGCTGCGCTGCGGTGAGTGACAACCGGGCGCTCTCGAGCGCCGGACCGAGGCCGGTGTCGAGCGGGACGCTGAGGCTGAGCGTGATGGCGAAGCTGGTGCCATTGAGGGCCGTGCCACCATTGAGGGTCGACCCGCCGGGCGTGAAACCGGCTTGGAGGCTCGGTTGGAAGGCGTTGGTGTTGAAGCCGATGGCGGCATTCCAGGTATTGCTGCCGTCACCACCCTGCACGCTCGCCGATGCCTCGGCAGCGGGCAGCACCTGCCGGACGGCAGCGGCGTAGTCTTGCCGGCTGGCGTCCACCGCGAGCGAGGCCTGGCGCACGTCCGAGCGGCCGCTCACGGCGTCACCGTCGTCGTCTTGCGGATCCTTGCTGGCGGGCGGCTCGCCATTCACCGCGGAGACCGGCCGGCCCAGCACGTAGGAGAGGCTTGCCAGCGCGCTCTGCAGAGCGAGGCGATCGCTGGCCCGGGTGGTGCTGGCCTGCGCCAGGTCGACCTGTGCCGTGGCCACGTCGTCATCGGTGGCATCACCAGCCGCACGCAGCGATTGGACGTGCTTGAGGGTGGCCTGGGCCTGCTCGACGGCCGAGGCGTCGAGGCCGAGCCGCTGCGAGGCACGCAGCGCCTCCAGATAGGCCTGCGCCGCCGTCAAAGTGGCCTGTCCTACAGCGTCCTGGAGCGCCATCTGCGCCGTTTCCAGGGAGCGATCCGCGGTCGCGCGGGCGTCATGTGCCGGCCCGTAGGGAACCACGTTGAACGTAGCGTTGAGCGAGAACGGCGCCAGGCCGCCGCGTGTTGGCGCGTAACCGACGGCATCGATCCAGCGCTGCGCGTAGCCTCCCTGGAGCGTAGCCGAGGCCGCGCTGAACGTCGCGTTCCTGGCAGCCTCCGCCTGAAAGACACCGAGTCGCGCCAGTGACACGTCCGGGCCCTTGCGTGCCAGCGCCAGCGCATCCTGGAAATCGATGGTCACCGGCGTCTCCTGCGCTTGCGCCGCCGTCTTGCAGGGCGCCGCGAGGGTCACCAGCAAGGCGCCGAAGACGGCCGCGACCGCGCGCCGACGTGGGTTGCGGCGCGCCGCGGTGCTCCCGGAGAGGGCGAGCGGCTTCATTCGTACCTCAGCGATTCCACGGGATCGAGGCGGGCGGCGCGTTGCGCGGGGTACAAACCAAAGAAGATGCCCACGGCGGCCGCGAACACGAAGGCGATGACGATGCTCTGCGGCATGATTCGAGAGGGAACGCTCAGAGCGTGTCCAGCGATCCCTCCCAGGCCGATGCCGACGAGGATGCCGAGCACGCCGCCGCCGACGGAGAGCATGGTGGCCTCCAGCAAGAACTGGGCCAGGATGTCGCGCGGCTTGGCACCCAGCGCCTTGCGGACCCCGATCTCGCGCGTGCGTTCGGTGACGGACACGAGCATGATGTTCATGATGCCTATCCCCCCGACCAGCAGGCTAATCCCCGCGATCGAACCTAGGAACAGCGTCAGCGTGCCGGTGACCGAGTTGAGGGTGGCCAGCTGATCGGCCTGGTTGAGGATGCGGAAATCGTAGTTGGTGGGATCGGTCTGACGGTGGCGGCTTGCGATCAGCGTGGTCAGGTCCTGCTGGAGGCCGCTGAGCGCGCTCGCGCTCGACCCCTGCACGTAGACGGCGCTCATCGTGGGCGTGCCGGTGGGGCTGTCACGGTGTACGCGCGTCACGAAGGTCGTGAGCGGGATCAGCACCTGGCTGTTGGGACTCATGAAGCCGGTGTTGCCCTTGTCGGGGAGCACGCCGATGACATCGAACGCGAGGTCGTTGATCAAGACGCTCTGGCCGAGCGCCCGTTGAGAACCGCCGAACAGGTCCTGCGCGACCTGGTATCCCAGCACGGCAACGAGCCGGTCGGCATTGTCGTCTGCCTGGGTGAAGAACGTCCCCTCGCTTACCGTGGTGTTGCGCACGCTCTGGTAGTCCGGCCAGGTGCCCACGACCGTGGCGTAGCTCGTGTTCGCGCCATGTTGCACGGCCAGGTTGATCTGCACCTGCGGCGCGATCCCCTGGATACGCGGATCATCGAGCGCCTGGATAGCCTGTGCGTCGGCCAGTGTGACGCTGTTGGGCGGCGCGCCCCGAACGCGGTTCCCTGCTTGCCGGCCGGCCCCCGTAATGGTCAGGAGGTTGCTGCCTAGCGAGGTGATCCGCTCGGTGACGCTGGCATTGACCCCGCTCCCGGCTGCTGTGAGTGCCACTACGGCGGCCACGCCGATCACCACGCCCAGGGTGGTCAAGGCGCTGCGCATCAGGTTCGAGCGGAGGGAGCGGAAGGCGATGAGGACGATCTCCAGCGGATCGAGCGAGCCCCGTGGATGCTCCGGAGCGCGCACTGGAGCCGGTTCTCTCACCGCGCGCTGCGACCGGTGCCTAGGACGCGCCATGATCCCTCCTGTCCGCTCCCGCATCGTCTTGAGCGCTCGCCGGGGCGGGTCGCACCGCGACGTGCTTCTCATCGGCTTCCATCAGACCGTCGCGCACGCGCACCGTGCGGGCCGTCTGCTCGGCGATGTCGGGCTCGTGCGTGACGACCATGATGGTCGCGCCCTCGTTGTTGAGCTGGTGGAACAGTGCGATGATCTCGTTGCCGGTCCGGGTGTCGAGGTTGCCGGTAGGTTCATCTGCGAGGAGGAGCGTCGGGCTCGTTGCGAGCGCCCGGGCGACCGCCACTCTCTGCCGCTCGCCGCCCGACAGCGTCGCCGGCAAGGTGCCGGCTTTGTCCGCAAGCCCCACCCGGTCAAGCATCTCGAGCGCCCGCCTACGGCGCGCGCGCCGTGGGTAGCCACCGTAGGTCAGGGGAGTCTCGACATTCTCGACGACGCTCAGCCGCGGCAGGAGGTGGAAGGCCTGGAAGACGAAGCCGATGGTACGGTTGCGCAACACTGCCCTGTCGAACTCGCTGAGGTGCGATACGTCCTCACCGTTGAGCCGGTAGCGGCCGTCGGTCGGGCTGTCGAGCAACCCGATGATGTTCATCAGCGTCGTCTTGCCCGAGCCCGACGGTCCCATGAGCGCCATCATCTCGCCCGCGGTGACCGTGAAGGTTACGCCCTTGAGGGCCCAGAATGGCTGGTCGGCCAGGCGGTACGCCTTCCGCACAGCATCGAGACTCACGACGTCAGGTGCCATGACCGCTCCCGCTCATCGCGGAGGGGGGGCCCGTAAGCCGCCCGCGCCCCCGAAAGGAACCGCACTGTTCCGGCGCTGTGTCGTCCCCTGGGCGGGCGAGTTGCTCGACGCCCCGTTCGTGCCGGCTTCGCCACTCACCAGCACTACCCCTCCATCCGGGACCGCGCCGGTGAGCACGCTGTTGATGCCCGACGTGCCGACGACGGCAACGCGCACCGGCTCGTAACTGCCGTCCGGCCGCCGAACCAGCACCTGGCTGCTGCCGTTGACCGTCCTCACCGCGCGGGCGGGCACCTGGAAGGTGTTCGGGATCTCGCGGGTCACGATGTTCGCCTGGCCTGTCATGCCTCCGCGCAGGGTGTGGTCGGCGTTGGGGATGTCGACCGTGACGTAGTAGATCGGGATGTTCGAGACGAGCGTGGCGGTCGGCGCGATGGAGCTCACGCGGCCAGCGAAGGTCCGGCTGCTGGTGGCGTCGAAGCTCACGCTGGCCGCCTGTCCCACGGCAACTTGCGTGACGTCGACCTCGGCGATCTGGGCCGCGAGTTGCACCGTTGCGTCGTCCACAACCGTCACGAGCGCGGTGGCGGCACCAGCGGTTTCGCCGACCGCACCGTCCACGGCGCTCACGGTCCCTGCGAAAGGAGCGTCGAGGCTGGTATCCGCGAGGTTCTGCTGCGCGGTCTTCAGGCTGAGCTCCGCCTGGGCCACACTCAGGCGGCTGCTCTCAAGGTCCTGCTGGTCGGCAGTGGCCTGAAGTTGCTGTGTCGTGAGCAAGGTGGACACGCTGGTCCTGGCGGCATTCAACGTCCCGGCGGCGTTGCTCAATGCGTCCTGGGCGTTCTGCACGTCCGAGGCGCTGGCGCTCCCCATACGGAACAACGTCTGCGTGAGCTCCGTCGTCGTCCGCTGGGTGTCGTATGCACGCTGTGCGGCATCGAGCGACACCTGCGCGCCGGCAATCTGCGAGGTGAGCGTGGCGTCGGCCTTGGCCTGGTTCGCCTGAAGCGATGCCAACGACGCCTGTGCTTGCTGCAACGCCAGCTGGGCGTTGTCAAACGCCCGCTGGTACGCAGTTGGGTCGAGCCGCGCAACTACCTGACCGGCGGACACGGCATCACCAACCGACGCGATGTTGAGGATCGGTCCGGCAACGGTCGGCGCCAGACTCACCGTCCGGATCGGCAAGAGGCTGCCCGGCCCCGCGACCGTGACCTTGAAGCTGGCATGCTTCACCACGGTCGTCACCGACGCCGGTGTGGGACTCCTGGAAGCCCGTCGATGCGCCACAATCAGGTAGCTCAACGCACCGGCCGCCAACACGATCACCACGAGCGCAAGCCAGCGGTATGCGCGGGGCCTTCGGCTCAGACGGGTCTTCTGACCCTCCATGTAAGCGTCACCTCCGAGGCCCGGCATTGCCGCACCTCCATCGCCGACATGGACGGATCGCGTTCTCTCCAGCCGCTCCTAGAGGATGCTACGGCCCATTTGTTAAGAACTTGTTGACGGAATGCGAAGCCTCCGAGAACCTCGCGGGCCTTGCGCCGGTTGGCAGGGGTTATGTGAAGAGCGATTCGATCCATCCAGGCTGGCGCCACGGACACACGGCCCTGGCACCAGCGCGCGGTTTCACGCCATGATGGGCGGCAGCAGTCTCGCGACGGTGAGGGATGAGGAAGGTGGGATGGGGCCGTTCGAGTACCTTTCGCTTCTGACCTCTGTGGTGATCGGTCTTGGGATCACGCGCTTGCTCGTTGGGATCGGCCGGGTGCTTCAGGGCCGGCGCGACCTGCGTCCGTACTGGGTCCACCTGCTGTGGTCCCTGAACGTGTTCGTGTTCCTGCTCCTGAACTGGTGGATCCTGTTCCGCTGGCGCGACCACGGCGCCTGGTCGTTCTACCTGTTCGTGTTCGTGCTTCTCAGCCCCATCGTGTCGTTCCTCTTGACGGTCCTGCTCTACCCCGAGCCGTTGGCGGACGAGGCGGACTTCGAGGCACACTTCTTCGCCAACCACCGCTGGTTCTTCGGTCTGGGGGCGATGCTACCTGTGATCGATCTGGGCGACACGCTGCTCAAGGGCTGGCAGCACTTCCTGCAGCAGGGGCCTCTGTACCTGGTGACGCTTGCGATCATCTTCGTGATGAGCGTCGTTGCGGCGTCGACCCGATCCAGGAGTTACCATGCCGCCTTCGCGTTGTTCTTCCTCGCCTATTTGCTCGGGTTCATCGGCATCAACCTGCGCGTGATCACTTGAAGCGCCAATCGGCCTCGCCGAGGCGGTGACCGTCAGCCGTCGTCCCGAAACTCGAACGGCGTCCAGGTCCCACCGTCACGGGCGCTGGCTACCACGGTCTCGATGAAGGCGACGCCGCGGGCCCCGTCGACGACGGTGGGATAGCTAGCATGAGGGAGGCCGCGGATGGCGTCTGCGATGCCGGCGTAGACGTTGGCGAAAGCCTCCAGGAAGGATTCCGGGTGGCCGGCGGGAATGCGGCTGGCTGCGATGGCGGTCTTGCCGAGGTAGCTGTTGCCAGGTGTCAGCACCCGATCGGGCCCGTCTGCGGTCCTGAGAAGCAAACGGTTGGGGTCTTCCTGATGCCACGCGAGGCTGCCCTTCTCGCCGTAGACGCGGATGCGTAGGTCGTTCTCCTCGCCGACCTCGATCTGGCTCACCGCTAGGATCCCCTTTGCGCCCCCGCGGAAGTGCAACAAAACGGTCGCATCGTCGTCGAGGCGACGTCCGTCGACGAAGGTTGTGAGGTCGGCACACAGCGACGCGATCTCCAGGCCCGTGACGGTGTTGACCAGGTTCTCGGCGTGGCTGCCGATGTCGCCAATGGCGCCGCCGACCCCGGAGCGCGCGGGATCGGTGCGCCACTCCGCCTGTTTGTTTGCGCCGGTGGCCTCGGTGCGACTGGCGAGCCATCCCTGGTGGTACTCGACGAGGACCTTGCGGAGCTTGCCGAGAACGCCCTCATGCACCAGTCGGCGGGCCTCCTTGACGAGCGGGTAGCCGGTGTAGTTGTACGTCACGGCGAACACTACGCCCGTCTCACGCGCGATTCGCATCAACGCGCTCGCCTGCTCGCGCCCGAGCGCCAGCGGCTTGTCGCAGATCACGTGGAAGCCTGCCTCGGCGAAGGCCTTCGCCACCGGGAAGTGCACGTCGTTGGGGGTGACGATGCTCACCGCCTCTATCCGCTCGGATGCCGGCAGCGCCTGCTCCGCCGCGAGCATCTCTTGCCAGCTCCGGTACGCTCGCGGGAGACCGATGTCGCGAGCGCTGGCGAGCGCCTTCTCGGGCGTGCTCGAGAGCGCCCCCGCCACGAGCGCGAAGTTGTTGTCCAGCCGCGCCGCAGTCCGGTGGACCGCCCCGATGAAGGCGCCCGAACCGCCGCCGACCATGCCGAGCCGAATGGGATTGGCGGGCTCACGCACGCTCTAGGCTCCTCGTTCCTCGTCCTGTATGTCGCCGGCCCTGCTGCTGAAGGCGGCGTCGAAGGCCTCACGGGAAGGCTCGAAGTCCAGCGCTCGGACGAAGGCCGCCGCCTCGGTCGCGCCGTGGATCCTGTCCATGCGCGCGTCCTCCCACTCGACCGCCAGCGGTCCGTTGTAGCCGATGTCGTTCAGTGCGACGATGATTTCTTCGAAGTCGATGTCGCCGCGCCCGGGGCTGCGGAAATCCCAGGTGCGACGTGCATCCCCGAAGGTGGTGTGGCCGCCGAACACGCCAACCGTGCCATCGCCCCGGCCCCACCACACGTCTTTGACGTGGACATGTGCAATGCGCTCGGGGAAGCGTCGCAGGAACAGGACATAGTCGACGCCCTGGTAGGCGAGGTGGCTGGGGTCGTAGTTGAATGCCAGACGACGGTGATGGCCCACGGCTTCCAGCGCTCGCTCTGCCGTGGCGATGTCGAAGGCGATCTCGGTGGGGTGGACTTCCAGCGCGAAGGTGACGTTCTCGGCCTCGAACGCAGCGAGGATGGGCTCGAAGCGCTGCGCGAAGTCGACGTAGCCCCGCTGCCAATAGTCCTGGCCGGTTGGCGGGAAGGCATAGATACTGTGCCAGACAGCGCTGCCGCTGAAGCCTGTGATCACATCGACACCGAACCTTCGTGCTGCCCGGGCGGTATCGATCAGCTCGTGGGCGGCGCGCTGGCGCACCCCTTCGGGATCGCCGTCTCCCCACACGCGCTCGGGCACCACGTCCTGATGGCGCTCGTCGACGGGGTCGCAGATGGCCTGGCCCACCATGTGGGCGGCCAAGGCGTAGCAGGCCAGGTGATGTTGCTCCAGGAGCTCGCGGCGTTCGCGCACGTAGCGCTCGTCCTCGAGAGCCTTGCGCACGTCGAAGTGGTCTCCCCAGGTGCACAGCTCGAGGCCGTCGTACCCCATCTCCTTGGCCAGAGGCGCGAGCTGGGACAACGGCATGTCGGCCCACTGGCCGGTGAACAGGATGACGGGCCTTGCCATGGTTGCCTCCTCGGCTGGACCGTGGTGCCGCGGGCATCGGTCGATCGCCGTTGCGACACGTCCACACAGGCATGGTAGACCGGCGCCGACGTGAGCGCCGGCCGTCGGCGGGAACAAGCTGCCACAGCGCACCCGGCAGCCGCCCCAGCGGCGAAGGCCTAGGGCAGGCCCCAGCCTGGGGGCAGCGATGCCGAGACGAGGAGCTGGCTCAGTGTGATGGTGGCCGTGCCGTTGCTCTGCACGCTTCCCTGGATCTCGACCCCGAGCCGGAACGAACCGGACTGGATCCGGGCCAGTGCGGCTGCGTTGTTCTGGCTGTCGAGCTGGAAGCTGGCGATCACTGTCGTGGTCTGCCCGGCCGGTAGCGACGGGAGCTGGACCTGCTTCGCTTGGTACTGCGCCTGGAATGCGTCCGAAGCGGACGCATCGGCGACATAGAGCGTCGCGGTGAGGGGCCCGATCGCGCTGGTGGGGTCGATCGCTGCGGTGGCGGTGAGCCCGAAGGCATCGATCACCGAGAAGGCGCTCGACGGCACGCCGAGCTGCGACAGGTCGATCAGTGCGCCGGGATTCGTGGCCAGCGTGCTGAAAGGCAACCGGATGTCTGCGCTGCCGGTGGTGGCCAGGTAGCTCGCCGAGGCCTGCGTCTGGCTTTGACTGAGGAATGGGACGAGGTCGGCTTGGACGGTGACGGCAGTGTGCCTCGAGCATCCCGCCAGGGTCATCGCCAAGCCGGCGACGGCCGTCAGCAACAGCAGGCGGGTGCGCCTTCCAGTCGGGCTCATGCGTGGCCTCCTCATAGTCCGAAGCCGAGCGAGGCGGACACCCCGTAGGCCTGGTGGTCGGTGAACGGCGAGCGGTGCGAGCTCAGGGCCACATCGAGCCCCACACCGGCGGCACGCACGCCGGCTCCAACACCGACGCGCAGCCCGTCCTGATAGCCGACGCCGGCGCGCACGGCGAGGGGTCCGAAGCTGGCTTCGGCGCCGGCATGCGCCGCCCAGCCGCCTGACACGTCCAGGTTGCCGTCGGCCGCCAGCAGCAGGTCCATCCCTGGCACCCCGAGCCGGCCGCGTCCCATGTCGAGGGCGAGGTTGGCGCCGACCTGCATGTGCCTGGCGATCTCGATCGTTCGCACCGTTCCCAGATCGGTCGTGGTGCTTCCTGTCTGGTCACCCTGGTAGTGCGTCTGGCGCAGGTTCCAGACCATGACGCCGGCGTGACGGACCGAGAGACCGGCGGTCAACGTCCCGACTCCGGTGGGGATCGACGCCGCCACGCCAGCCGCACCCAGGCCGCCGTAGCCGACGTTGCCGTACATCACGCCGCCGACCGAAAGCGTTCCGTCGTAGCTGTAGGTGACGGTCCCGGTGTAGTTTCCGCTGCTGTCCTGCTGGGCCTGCGCCTGGCCCTGGAAGCTCGCCTCACCTCTCGCCAGGCCGGCGATCGCCGAGAGCCGGACACCGGCATAGAGGTGACCTCCGCCGAGCACGTCGACCGGGAGCGGAATCGGCACCGCCGCGCCGACGTCCAGCGCGACGCCCGCCTCTGCGGTGGCAGTGAGGGTGCCGGACGCGCTTGCGCTGCCGCTTCCGAGGACGGCCCTGAGGTCCGGGCCGGGCGTGAACTTCGCATAGATGCTGGTGAAGGGCCGCACCCCGAACGTCAGCGGCCCCACGCCTCCGCCCAGGGGTAGGTCGAAGCCGGCATCGAAGCTGGTGGGATCGGTGAGCCGCAACGCGGAGCCTCCGCTGAAGGCCACGCTGAGCCCGCTGCCATCGACGGTGAGGACGACGTCCGTGGGGCTGACCGCGGGATTCAGCAAGTACTGACCCAGGTTGCTCGCCTGATCGAGGGTCGACAGCGCGTCGAAGCCTGGGCCGTAGGGGTTCCAGTAGTCCGCGGTCAGGGCCGAAAGCGCGCCCAGCGGCAGCGCCAAGCTGGTTCCAGCCGCCCCCGGAAGTGCGGCGAAGGCCGGGTTGTCGACGGCCGCTCCGGGCCCAGGTACCGTGACACCGCCCATGCCCAGCGAGCGTGCGTCCTGGGCACGAGCGGCGGTGGCGCCGAGGGCAACTGCGGCGAGCAACGCCACGACGCCGGCACGGGCAAGTGCTCGCGGCGGACGGGTGACGCGTGGCATTGCTGAGGCCGTCATGACGCTCCTTCAAGCGGGCCAGTTGCGCGCTTGGACCCATTGGAGCGGGCCGAGCGCCTGCATGCCATGAAACCTTTCGCTATGTCAGGGGCGCCAGACCGGGCCCAGGGGGATTTGCAGCGCAACCAGAGGGTCGGCGCGTGGCGCGGCGCGTCATTGGGTCCGCCGCGTCGGTCGCGTGATAGGATTTGCTGCGTTGTTGAAGTCTGGGGGCCGCACCGGATTCGGCGCCGGAAGGCGCAGGTAGGCGGGTGCGGCCCTTCGAAGTCCAGGGCCCGTAGCCACTGCTTTCCACGTTCGCATGCGTGCGGGAGACGACGTGACCGACATCCTGGAAGCGCCATCCGAGGACGCGCGACCGCGCGGTCAGGCGCGTGGGCGGCGAAGCTGGTGGCGGCGGCTGGCGGCTGACAGGACGGGCATGCTCGGCCTGGTGCTCGTCGTCCTGGTGGTGTTGGCGGCGGCGCTGGCGCCGTTGATCGCGCCGTTCAATCCCAACAAGCAGTTCGCAGACGGGTTGAGCCAGTACGGCATGCCTCGTCCGCCCGACACCCGGTATCTTCTCGGGACCGATCTGCTCGGCCGCGACCTCCTGTCACGGATCCTCTTCGGCGCCCGCGTCAGCCTCGTCATCGGCTTGGTGGCCAACGGCGTGGCGGTGGCTATCGGGGCGGCCGTGGGGGTGGTGGCGGGTTACTTCCGTGGTTGGCTGGGCACCGTCCTGATGCGTTTCACCGACGTCATGACGGCGTTCCCTGCACTGGTGCTGGCCATCGCTCTGGCGGCCATCTTGCGCCCCAGCTTGTGGATCGTGGCCCTGGTCATCGCCATGGTCAACTGGGTCTACGTGGCTCGCGCGATCTACGCCCAGGTGCTCGCCATCCGCGAGCAGCAGTACATCGAAGCGACGACCGCGCTCGGCGTCCCCACGTTCGGCGTGCTTTTCAGGCACATCCTGCCCCAGCTGTCGTTGAGCCTGCTGGTCTTCGCCACGCTGGGCATTTCGACCAGCGTGCTGCTCGAGGCCTCGCTGTCTTACCTGGGGGTTGGCGTCCAGCCGCCGACACCGTCCTGGGGCGGCATCATCAACGCCAGCCAGTCCTACCTGACGACCGCCCCGTGGCTGGTGCTGTTCCCCGGCCTGGCCATCATCCTGACGTCGATCGGCTTCAATCTCTTCGGTGAGGCGCTGCGTGACGCCCTCGACGTGGGGGGCCGGCGTTGACCGCCTACGTGGCGAGGCGGCTGCTGCAGGGGCTCGGGGCGATCCTCGGCGTCATCACCGTGACCTTCGTGCTCACCTACATCGTGCCCGTGAACCCGGCGCAGATGATCGCAGGTCCGAGCGCCACACCCGAAGTCGTTCAGCGCATCGCCCACCAGCTGGGGCTGGACCGGCCGCTTCCGGTGCGCTACGTGCACTACCTATGGAACCTCGTGCACTTCAACATGGGGCGCTCGTACGCGCAGCGCACCCAGGTCAGCACGTTGGTGGCGACGCACTTGCCGGTCACGCTGAAGCTCATGCTCACAGGCATCGCGTGCGAGCTGCTGCTCGGCATCCCTATCGGCATCCTGTCGTCGGTCGCGCAGGGGTCGTGGTGGGATCGTGGGTTCACGTTGTTCGCGTTCGTCGGTGTGTCTACGCCGCAGTTTGTGGTCGGTCTCATCCTGCTGTACGTGTTCGGCTACCTGGTACCGTGGTTCCCGCTCGGCGGCTACGGAAACGGCGACCTCGCGCACTACGTCCTTCCGGCGCTGTCCGTAGGGTTCGCGGGAGCGGGGTGGTATGCACGGGTGCTGCGTTCGTCCCTCGTCGAGGTCCTTCGTCAGGACTACCTGCGAACGGCACGGGCCAAGGGTGTTCGGCCACGCTCGCTGGTGTTCCGTCATGGGCTGCGCAACGCGCTGCTTCCCGTGATCGCTCTCGTTGGCCTGGACCTTGGCGTGTTCATGGGAGGCGTGATCGTCGTCGAACAGGTGTTCGCGCTGCCCGGCCTGGGTCAGATGATGTGGCAAGCGATCCAGGTGCTGGACATTCCGGTGATCATGGGCGGCGTGCTGATGACGGCGATCTTCGTCGTGCTCGGCAATCTGCTTGCCGACATGATCTACCCCCTCCTCGACCCTCGAATTCAGTACCAGTGAGAAGGAGGCGAGCGCTGAAGGACACACCGTAGGAGAAGCGCGACAACCACACGGTTGATTGGCGTCAAGCGCCAGAAGGAGAGTGAGTACACGATGCGCAAGTGGGCGATAGCGCTGGCGATCCTCGTGGCATCCGCGGGCTTCGGCTTCGCGGCCAACAGTACGGTGGTACTGACCTTCCAGAACGACATCTCAACGCTCGACCCGGCCATCGGCTACAACTGGGACAACTGGTCGATGATCCAGGCGATCTTCGACGGGCTGATGACCTACAAGCCCGGCACCACGCAACTCGAGCCTGCACTCGCCACCTCGTACACCATCTCCAGCGACGGGCTGACCTACACCTTCGACCTCCGGCAGGGCGTGAAGTTCACCGATGGCGAGCCGTTCAATGCGTCCGACGTGAAGTACTCGTTCGAGCGCATGTTGAACCCCGCCACGCAGAGCCCGGGCGTCGGCTTCTTCACGGGCATCAAGGGCGCCCAGGCGTTCATCGACGGCAAGGCCAAGAGCGTGACCGGCATCCAGGTGCTGTCACCCACGCAGGTCCAGTTCACCCTAACCCAGCCCGACGCCACCTTCCTCAACAAGCTGGCGCTCAACTTCGCGTTCGCGGTGCCGCCGCAGGCGGTCGCCAAGTGGGGCAAGGACTTCGGCCACCACCCGGTGGGCACCGGTGGCTTCTCCATGAAGGAGTGGGTGCCCGGTCAGCGGCTGGTGCTGGTGAAGAACCCCAACTACTTCGTGCCCAGCGAGCCCAAGGTCGACGAGCTCGATTTCCAGTTCGGCGTTGACCCCAACGTGGCGTTCCTGCGACTCCAGCGCGGCGAGGTGGACATCCTCGGTGACGGCATCCCGTCATCTCAGTTCGCGAAGGTGATGAGTGATTCCAACCTCAAGAAGCTGGTGGTCTCATCTGACCAGATCGAGACGAGCTACGTGGCGCTGAACACCGCCATGAAGCCCTTCGACAACGTCCAGGTTCGCCAGGCGCTCAACATGGCCATCGACAAGAGCGCGATCCTGCGCGTGAACAACAACCGTGACGTCGCGGCCAACCAGATCCTGCCGCCGGCCATGCCCGGATACAACAAGGACTACAAGGGCTTCGCGTACGATCCCAGCCAGGCCAAGCAGCTGCTGGCCAAAGCCGGTTACCCCAATGGCTTCAACTCGGTGCTCTACACCAGCAACGTCGATCCCAACCCGCGCATCGCGCAGGTGATCCAGCAGCAGCTGGCGCAAGTGGGCGTGAAGGTCGACATCCGCTCGCTGTCGCCAAGTGCCGTGATCGACGCCGCCAGCCAGGGCAAGACGCCCATGGTGTGGTCGGGCGGCATGGCCTGGCTCGACGACTATCCCGATCCGAACGACTTCTGGTGGCCCATCCTGGCGTGCAGCAGCGCCGTGCCGGGTGGCTGGAACTGGCCGCGCTTCTGTAACAAGCAGCTCGACGCCGAAGGCCAGAAGGCCGACGCCATGGTGCAGCCCAGCCAGAAGGACGCGCGCCTCGCACTGTGGCGTGACGTGTTCACCAAGGCCTCGAACGACGCGCCGTGGATTCCGCTGTTCAACGCCCGCAGCTATGTGATGCACTCGCCTCGAATGGGCGGCATCGGCTTCCAGGTAGCAGGCATCTACACGCCGGTGAACTACAAGGAGATCGAGATTGTCGGAGGGAACTAGCGGCCACACCATACACAGTGCCCACCACCATTTCGGGTGGGACAACGCCATCGAGCCCGTGCTCACGGTGGCGCCGGGCAGTGAGGTCCACTTCGAGATCCTCGACGCGTCGGGCGGTCAGCTCGGCAAGGACTCGAGCCATGCCGACGTGGGTGCGCTCGACTTCGAGAAGGTCAACCCGGTCACAGGCCCCGTGTATGTCGACGGGGCCGAGCCGGGCGACGCCCTCGCCGTTCACATCCTCGACTTCGAGGAGAGCGGTTGGGGCTGGACCGGGCTGATCCCCGGGTTCGGTCTCCTGGCCGAGGAGTTCGCCGAGCCCTACCTGCACATCTCCCACTACGACGCCGAGCGGGTGGACTTCACCCCGGAGATCCGGTTGCCGACGGTGCCGTTCCCGGGCACCATCGGAGTTGCCCTGGCCGAGGCCGGCAGCCACTCGGTGGTGCCGCCGAGACGGGTGGGCGGCAACATGGACGTCCACGACCTGACGCGCGGCACCGTGCTCTACCTGCCGGTGGAGGTACCGGGCGCACTGTTCTCCGTCGGCGACACCCACGCAGCTCAGGGTGACGGTGAAGTGTGCGGCACCGCCATCGAGACCGCCATGCGGACGAGGCTGCGCTTCGAGCTGGTCAAGGGTGCGAACCTGCCCGCGCCCCAGTTCGACGCCCCCCGACCCCAGGGCCGTTTCGCGCCGGCGGAGCGCGGTTCCTACGCCACCACCGGCGTGGGGCCGGATCTGATGGATGCCGCGCGCGATGCGATACGCGCGATGATCGACCACCTGGTCGCGGAATACGGCCTGGCGACGCAGCTCGCCTACGCCCTGTGCAGCGTGGCCGTGGACCTGCGCATCAGCGAGGTCGTGGACGCACCCAACTGGGTGGTGTCGGCGCACCTTCCCAAAGGCATCTTCGTCTAGCGCACAGGCTGGGCGGCACGCGGCGGGCGACCTCCGGGTCGCCCGCCGCATACCATGCGGGAAGCCCCCGACGCACGACGCCTACAGCGGTGCCCGCGTCATGGCCAGCAGCCGGTCGAGGATGCGCTCTCCGTCGACCCCCAGTCCGTTGTGCTGGTACTCGTTGGTCGCCCACAAGCGCACGTTGCCAACGGCCTCGGCCGTTTCTCGACTCAGCTCGAAGTCGACGTACATGTCGTCGAGGTAGGCGAGCGCGGCCACGGGCACCTCGTTGGCCGCAAGCACGTCGGCGTCGTAGAGGCGCGGCCAGTCGTCCTTCTCGGCGAGGGCCTGGGCGACCGCCTGGAACGGTCGGAGCGCTGAGAACTGCTCGAACATCCAGGGGTAGATCATCTCGCCCGTGAAGCGCAGCGGCCCGCCGGGCCGGTAGGGGACCTCGGGGGCGCCCTCCAGCGCGCGCTGGGCGGCCCAGCGGGTGGCCTTCTGCTGGGCGTAGATCGCCTCGTGGATGACGGCGAACAGGGGGTTGGCGACGAAGCCCTGAAGCCGATACACCTCGTCTACGAAGCGCAGCGCCAGCTCACGCCGGCCGGCCACCGTCACGAACGCGCTCTCGAGTAGCCAGTGGAGGCGCTCGAAGCCCTCCGAGCGCCCAAGCTCCATTCCGAGGAACTGCAGGCGCTCTACCGTGAAGCGCTCGCCGTCGGGGAGCCGCACGCGATGCTCGTGCAGGTGCGCGGCCACCTCGCGCCAGCCGCGTTCGTCCTCGGGGTAGCGCCGGTAGTAGGCGTCGTTGCGAGTTCGCAGACGCCGGTAGGTCGCTTGGTAGACGTCCTCGGCCGGCCGGCTCAGGCTCGCCAGCCCGCCCGTGATGAGTGCGCGCTCCAGCCCGTTCGGCGCGGCCGACAGGTAGCGCAACGCGCAGAACCCGCCGAAGCTCTGCCCCAGGATGCTCCAGCGCGTGTCCGCCCCCACCAGCTCGCGCCGGATGGCCTCGGCGTCGGCGACGATGGCGTCGGCGCGGAAGTGGCTGAGGTACTCAGCCTGCGCGTCGGCGTCGCTGAGTTCGGCCAGCGTCTGCGTCGTAACCGGCGCGCTCCGGCCGGTTCCGCGCTGGTCCAGCAGCAGTACCCGATACTCGCGCAGCGCCCGGCCGATCCAGCCGCCGGCATCGGTGGGACGGGGCCCCTCGCTGCCGGGCCCCCCTTGCAGGTAGAGCAACACCGGCAGGTCCTGGTCGAGCTTGTCCGCTGCCACCAGCTCGCGCGCAAACACCCGGATGTTGCGCCCATCCGGACGGTCCGCGTTCAGGGGGAGTTCGAAGTCGAGCTCGATGGCGTGCATGCCGGGCAGCGCGTAGCGGGCGGAGATCATGGCGCATGTTACCGTCGGCGCTCAGCCGGGCCGTCGAAGGTGCAGCGACAGCGTGCGCGTGAACGGCTCGAACCCGAGCTGGGACAGCGACAGCCCGTGCCCCGAATCCTTCACGCCGGACCAGGGCAACAACGGGTCCAGGTAGTCGCAACGATTGGCGTAACAGGTGCCGGTGGCGAGCCGGCTGCCCAGCCGGTCGACGGCGTCCAGGTCTCGCGTCCACACGCTGGCCGTCAGACCGTAGCGGCTGTCGTTCATCATGCGCACGGCCTCGGCGTCGTCGCTCACCGGCACGATGCCGACGACCGGCCCGAACGTCTCCTCCTGCATCACGCGCATGCTCTGGCGTACGTTGATGAGCACCTGCGGGGCCATGTAGGGCGTGCCCTCGGCGGCGGCCGGGAAGCTCTTGGGGTCGATGAGCGGCACCGCTCCCTGTGCCACCGCGGCGCGCACGTGCTCGCGAGCGAGCTCGGCGTTGGAGGTGCGGACCATCGGCCCGAGGGTCGTTTCAGGATCCCGCGGGTCACCCAATCGGTAGGCGCGCGCAAGCTCTTGGAAGCGTTCCACGAAGGGGTCGAACAGCTCGCGAGCGACGTAGATGCGTTCGACGCCACAGCACGACTGGCCGGCATTGAACATGGCGCCGTCGACCAGGCCGGCCACGGCCTGCTCGAGGTCGGCGTCCGCGCGCACGTACGCGGGGTCTTTGCCGCCGAGCTCCAACCCCACGCCGATGAAGCGATCGACCGCGGCCCGTTTCACGGCGCGGCCGCCCTCGACCGAGCCGGTGAAGTGCACGTAGCCGACACGCGGGTCACGGATGACGTCCGCCGCCGTGTCGTGACTCATGTGCAGGACCTGCAACACCCCGTCTGGCAAGCCCGCATCGCGGAAGGCCTCGGCGATGCGCTCGGCGGCCAGCGGCGTTTGGTCGGAATGCTTGAGCACGACGCTGTTTCCCGCCAGGATGGCCGGCACCACTGCGTTGACGGCGGTGAGGAAGGGGTAGTTCCACGGCGCCAGTACCAACACCACACCCACCGGACGCCGCCGAATCATGCGACGCGTGCCGGCTTCACCCCCGGCGTCGATGTCGGCCAGCGCCGCCGGGGCGAGGGCGGCCATCGCCACGGCGCGCTCGGCGTAGCCGCCGCGGATCTCCTTGGGTCCATCACGGACCGGTCGACCCATCTGCGCGGCCAGCTCGGCGGCGATGACGTCCGCGCGCCCCACCATCGACTCCACCATGCGGCGCACCACGGCTGTGCGCTCCTCCAGAGGGCTCTCGCTCCAGGCCGCCGTGCCGGCCTGCGCTGCGGCCAGTGTGCGTTCCACGGCGGTGCCGTCGGCCAGCTCGCGAGTGGCGACGAGCGAACCGTCGATCGGGCTGTACGTGCGTTGGAGCGCTGCCATGCTCACTCCGGTGTCACGTAGGCGGCGGTGATTCCGCCGTCGACGATGAACTCGCTGCCAGTTACGTACGAGGCGTCGTCGCTCGCGAGGTACAGGGCCGCCTTGGCCATCTCGCGAGCCTCGCCGAAGCGGCCCATGGGGACGTGGACCAGGCGGCGTTGCTGTTTCGCCTCGGTGTCCAGGAACTTCATCAGCAGCTCGGTGCGGAGCGGGCCCGGGCACAGGGCGTTGACGCGGATGTTCTCCCGCGCATGGACCACGGCCAACTCGCGCGTGAGGGCGAGTACGGCCCCCTTGCTGGCGGTATAGGCGATCTGCGGTGTGGCGGCGCCCAGCAGGGCGACGAACGAGGCCGTGTTGATGATGGCTCCGCCGCCGGCTCGCCGCAGGGCGGGCACACCGTACTTGCAGCCGAGGTAGACGCCCTTGGCATTGACCCGCATGGTCAGCTCCCAGACATCCTCGTCGGTGCTCACGGCGTCATCGTCGCGGGCGTCCATGATGCCGGCGTTGTTGAACAGGATGTCGAGCCGGCCGAAGGCGCGCTCGGCATGAGCCACCATCGCCTCGCAGTCGGCCGCGTCCGCAACGTCGGCACGGAAGACGCTTGCGCGCCCACCGGCCTGCGTGATGGCCTCGGCGGTCGCTGCCGCTGCGTCTTCCCGGATGTCGACGGCCACCACCGCCGCCCCTTCCTCGGCGAACAGTGTTGCGCTCTCGCGTCCGATGCCGCTGCCGGCACCGGTGATCAAAGCCACCTTGTCCTTCAGTCGCATGCCGTCACCTCGCAGCCGCGTCCGCGGCCATCAGATCCGCTCGAAGTAGCGTCGCCGCTCCCAGTCGGTCACAGCGCGCTCGAACGCTGCCTGCTCGCTTCGGTAGAAGTGGCTGTAGTGTTCCACCACGTCCTCGCCAAGCGCCTCGCGAGCGAACTCGCTTGCCTCGAAACGTGCCGTCGCATCGCTCAGCGAGCGCGGCAACGCCGGCAGCTCGGAGGCTCCGTAGACGTTGCCCTCCACCATCGGCTCCGGCTCGAGCCGCCGGGCGATTCCGTCCAGGCCGGAGGCGAGCGCAGCGGCGAAGGCGAGGTAGGGGTTGACGTCGGCGCCTGGGATCCGGCACTCGATACGTAGGCCCGGGCCCGAGCCGACCACCCGGAAGCCGGCGGTGCGGTTGTCGAAGCTCCAGGCGGCCCGCGTCGGCGCCCATGAGCCGTCCTCGAAGCGCTTGTAGCTGTTCACGGTGGGAGCGTAGAACACCATCAGCTCGTCAGCGTGGGCCATCCAGCCGGCCAGGAAGTGTCGAAAAACGTCCGAGCCCCGTACGGGCCCCAGCGGGCGGTCGCCGACGAACGCGTTCGCGTCCTGGTGCCACAGGCTCAGATGGATGTGGCAGCTCGAGCCGGCCTCACCCGCCGCCGGTTTGGCCATGAACGTCACGCTCATGCCGAGGCGCGCCGCGATCTCCTTTGCGGCCTGCTTCAGGATGCCGTGCCGGTCTGCCATGCTCAGCACGTCACCGTGTTGCACGTTCACCTCGTGTTGGCCCCGCCCCCATTCGCCCTTGGAGTTCTCCACCGGCACGCCCGACTCCCGCAGGTGGCGCCGAAGCTCCGCGGTGAAGGGTTCCTCGCGCGTGCCCTGCAACAGGTGGTAATCCTCCAGGTACCACCCCATCGGCGTGAGATCGACGTGCCCGCGTTCCGCGGCGTCCCGAAAGCTGTCCTCAAAGACGTAGTACTCCAGCTCCGAGGCGGCCTCGGCGGTGAATCCCAGCTCGCGCGCACGAGCGATCTGCCGACGCAACAACGAACGCGGCGCGACGGCCACCGGCTCGCTGCCGTCCTTTGCGATCACGTCGCAGAACACGATGGCGCTTCTATCGAGCCAGCTTGCCCGCCGCAGCGTGGTGAGGTCCGGTCGCAGCAGGACGTCGCCATAGCCGAGCGACCAGCTGGCGAAGCGGTAGCCCTGGACGGGCTCCATCTCCATGTCCGCGGTAAGCAGGTAGTCGCATACATGGGTGCCGTGTGCCGCGCCGTGCCCCAGGAAGTACTCACCGTCGAAGCGCTTCCCCATGAGCCGGCCGTACGGGTCGGCGAACGCCACGAGAACCGTATCGATCGTGCCCTGGCGGACCTCTTCAGCCAGCTCCTCCAGGTGCAGCATGCCGTGCGTCAGTGTCATCTCACCTCCGTCGCCGCGTGCCATGACGGGGAGCCGCCATCCGTGGGTGACGGTGTCCCGCACTATACCGCCGGGCCGCGTTCGCGACTCCACGCCGGCCAGCGCGGCCGTCGTTCGGCCGTCTTGTGACCTGGATCGTCGGGCCGGCACGTCGCGTGGCGACCGCCGTTCCCAGCGCAGTGCAAGCCCGCAGCGTCACACGCACGCCGTGACAGCAGCGGCTCGCCAAGCGCAACGGGTGTGTGCCCCGGCTAGTTGGCGGAGGCTAACAGTGCCGCGAGCTTGCCCCTGAACCTGGCCTCGTCGAGGTAGCCGACGACGCGGCTGGAAAGGTGCCCCGAGGCGTCGAAGAACAGCGTGGTCGGCATGCCCCGAAGGCCGTAGCGCACGACCAGCGCATTACCCTCGGCGTATCCCACCGGGTAGCGGATGCCGAGCCGGCGGATCAGCGCTTGGGCCCCCTGGTGTGTACCCAGACCCGTCTGCGGCCCCACGTCGACGCCGATCATCAGGTACCCGTCATCGCCGTGCGCGGCATAGACCCGTTGAAAGGCGGGCATCTCCTCCCGGCACGGCGGGCAGTTCGATGCCCAGAAGTTGACCACCACCGGGCGGCCCTTGCCGAGCAGCGAGTCGAGGCTCACGGTCTTGCTCCCCAGCGTCGCCTGCCCCTGGTAGAGATGGATGCGCGGTCCTTCGGACCCGCTACGGGCGCGAACGGCCAGCACCCCCGCCACGGCCAGAGCGGCAACGATAAGGCCGAGCGTGCGCGCCGGGCGACGGCCGCGGCTTCGGGCGCCAGCCCGTTTCCCGCGTAAATGTGACTTCCTGGAGGGGTGTCCCATTGTCATCCCAACCTCGGTTGCGGCCGGCGCTGTGCGAGCCGGCGAGATCTTGCCCTACGCTAACCCATATACCCCCAGAGGGTGTCTAGATGCGCCGAAGCCGGACGACACGCCTGGTGAAATAACCCTCCAGCATGGACGTGATGTTTGCTTTACGAGATCCGGGGATTGCTCCCAGTGTTGTCGATGAAACTTCGGAGGGAGGCAAGAGTCCCCTGTGTGGGCCAATATTCCAAGCCGATGTGGCCGTGATACCCCTGGGACTCGAACCAATCGAGGATGCCGCGCCAGGGAAGACCCCCGCTACCAGGCTCGTGACGACCGGGAACGTCTGCGAGATGGAGATGTCCGATGCGGTCAACCCGACCGGCGAGCACCCGTTGGGGCGTTTCGCCCATCGTCACGGAGTGGTAGACGTCGTACAGCAGCCGCACCTCCGGGCGCCCGACGGCGTCTACGACGGCCAGGGCATCGCGCGTGTGATCGAGGAAGGTCGCCGGGTGATCGATGCGCGTGTTGAGCGGCTCCAGGAGCAACCGCACCTCGGATCCGGCGACACGGGTGGCCGCGTCACTCAGGGCCAGCGCCAGAGCCTCACGCTGTTCATCGCGCGGCACGCCGATGCGCGACACACCGGACTGGACCACCAGCGCCTCGGCTCGCAAGCGCCGGGCAACGTCGAGCGACCGGGACAGTCCTTCCAGCCATGCAGCGTGGCTGGCGGGGTCGACGAGACTCGCACGCGGCTCGCACGCCATGGTCTTGAGGGCCACGCCCGTGGCCCTGAACGTCTCTTCCAGCACGTCGAGATCCTTGCTGCTCCAGTTCCACAACTCGACGGCATCGAAGCCGGCCGCGGCGGCCGCCCGCACACGCGCCTCGGCCGGGCCGGCCTCGCCGAAGAGCGTCTCGATGCAGATCGAGTAGGGGAGGCTCATGCCGGCCCCGGGCTTCCGATCCGCGTGCGGCCGGTTGTCACTCCCAGCCGTCCAAGCTCCGTCTCAGGCGGCGTCGGTCCGACTTGGCGTAGCGCCTGGCCATATCGAGCGTGGCGTGACGCAGGTGGTCCTGGACCTGGCCCAGATCGCCGGTCTGGCGGTAGAGGCGGGTGCCGGCAGAGTGACGCAGTGCGTGCACGCCCTTGAACTCAACGGAAGCGCGTTCGCACACGCGCCGCAGCCGGTTGAAGACGCCATACTGCGAGCGCAGCTCGAGGACCGCGTCATCGGTCCGGCCGGTGGTCTGCCGTGCGCGCGCATACGTGAGCAGGGCAGCGGCGAGTTTCGGCGTGAGCGCTACCACGGCGGTCTTGCCGCCTTTGCCGCTGCGAACGACGAGTTCGCGCTGGCGCAGGTCGACGGCGTCCCAGGAGAGCCGCAGCATCTCGCTCACGCGCAGCCCCGCATGGCTGCCGAGCAACAGGATCACGCGCTCCTGTTGGTCCCTGGCCGCCGCCATCATCTCGATGAGCTCGAACTCGGTGTACGAGCGAGCGCTCTGGACGTCCTCGGGCCTGGTGGTCTGGCGCCCCATACGCACATTGCGAAAGGGGTCGGCGTCGGTGGCGCCGGCCCAGGCGAGGGCGTCGTAGAGGCAACGGCCGGCTGCCACCTTGAGCTGGACCGTGGCCGGCGCGAGGGGTCCGCGCTTCACGCGCCTGCCCCGCCGCGGCCGCGAGCCGTCGCGTTCGAGCAGCGCGCCACGATCGCCTGCCCGGAGTCGCTGCACGTAGAGCGAGCCGGCGTCACGGCTGGGCCTCAGCAAGTTTTCGCCCTCCCACATCGTCACCAGATCGCAGATCCCACGACGGTAGGCGCGCATGGTATGCGGGCTGGTGGCGACGCCGGACGCGCCGCGCAAGGTGAGGTGGGCTTCGACGAGCTCCCATAGGGCGTCGATGTCGCGCTCCGTGGCGGCCTTGACGGCGTGCCTTCGAAGGGCGGCGTCGTCGAGCCGTCGCAGGCGCTCCACACGCTGCAGCGGCGTGGCGCTGGAGAGCTCCAGCGACGTGACGGTCGGCGCCATGATGCGCCGAGTGTAGCGGGCCCCACGGCCGCCCGCTGTGAAACTTGCACGATTTATCAAATGGCTTTGCTTCGCCGCTACGGTACGCTGGCGGCACGACGCACGGCACACTCGGCCACCCCGAAGGGAGCATGGTGATGCGAGACGACCACGAACGGAGCCTCGCCTGGCTGGAGGAGCGGATCGCGGCGGGGGAGAGCTTCCGCGGGCTCGCCGAGGCAGCCGTGGCGCACCTCCGGTCGCATTACGACACCTACAACTGGGTCGGCATCTACATGTTGGACGGTGAGGGCCTCAGGTTGTGGGCGTGGGACGGTCCAGCGGCCACCGAGCACGTCCACATCCCACTGGACCGCGGCGTGTGCGGCTACGCGGCCGCCACCGGGCAGACCATCAACGTGCCGGACGTGCAGGCAGACGAGCGCTACCTGCAGTGCTTCCTCGGGACCCGCGCCGAGCTGGTGGTGCCGATCACAGCGGGTGAGCGCGTGTACGGTGAGGTCGATATCGACAGCGACAGGCCTGCGGCGTTCGGCGACGGGGACGAGGCCTTCCTCGCCGCTTTCTGTGAGCGGCTCGGGGCGCTGGCCGAACGCGAAACGTTGCCTGCCCGCGAGCCGCGCTGAGGGGCTCGCGGGCGCCCCTCGTCGTGCGCGGCGACACGCCGCTGATGTCCGCTCGGCAACGGCGCCCTTCGGGCGCGGACGGCGAGGTGAATGCGACCCGACCTCGGCGGGCCCGGCGCGACGGGAGTGTGGTGTGAGAGCCAGCATCATCCTTGCCCACCCGAAGGCGGGATCGTTCAATCACGCCCTCGCCGCTGCCGCCGCGGCGGGTCTCGTGAGCGCCGGCTTCGACGTCGTCTTCCACGATCTCTACAGCGAGGGCTTCGCACCGGCCATGCAAGCCGAGGAGGTCGACACGAGCACGTTCGCTGACGACCTGGCTGCCGAGCACGCTCGCGAGATCGTCGAGGCGTCGCGCATCGTGGTCGTGCACCCGTCTTGGTTCTTCAACGTGCCGGCGATGGCGAAAGGCTGGGTGGATCGCGTCGTGCGACAAGGCGTCGCCTTCGAGATGAGGGGCGAGCGCATCGTCGGCCTCCTTCACGCGGAGAGTGCGCTGGTGGTCACGACGGGTAATGCAGCACGCAGCTTCGAGGTGCAGGTGCTCGGTGATCCCTTGACCACGTTCTGGCGGGAGTGCGTCTTCGTTCCGGCCGGAGTCGCTTCCGTCCAGCACTTCGCCTTCGGGCCCGTCCGCGGCAGCTCCGAGGCCGAGCGCCGAGGCTGGCTCGCGCGCGTGCAGCAAACGGTGAGCGCCTGGACTTGAGCGGCCGTCGGCCGTCACCCGGTCGCTGGCATTCACGGCCGCTCGCGGTCATCGGTCGCCCGTTGGTTCAGCCAAGCCCTCAGCACCCGGACGATCCCGAGCATGGCCTGGCTGTCCGCCTCGCAATAGCGCTCGAGCGCCACCCCGAGGGCGCGGTCCTTCGACCGCAACATCCGGCGCCACATGGCCTGGGCGGCCAACCCGTCCGCCAGCGACACCCCCTGGTAGCTGTCCGGCGACAGCGTGGACGCCACGCGCTTGAGTCCCCACCTGGTGCCGAACCCTGGGTGCCGAACCGTTTCGCGCACGACGCGCAGCAGGTCCCAGGTCCGCTGCTCGGCCGCCTCGAGGGCGGGTGCGACGCGCGGTTCGGCGATCGCCAGCGCATGGAGCAGGGGGCCCTCGGCGCTGGCGTCATAGACGACGACGGTGCGTGCGGTCCGCAACGCCTCGGCGAGCGCCACGGCGAGGGCCGGTCTGGGGTCCACGCCAGCATCGCGATGCAGGTGTCCAACGTGCTCGATGCGACCGTCGCCGGTCTCCAGATGAACGCTGAACTGGAATGGCAGGTGCTCGAATGGCGCCATCTCGGGAAGCCAGGGGACCGCGGGCGAGCAGAACTCCATGTCCAGGTACGCGACAGGCGGCACGAGCTCGCCCAGGGCGCGCGCCAGCGCGTCGAAGTCCACCCGGACGCGCCCGCTTCTCACGTCTTCCAAGGCGGCCCGCTCGGCATCGTCGAGCCCCGGGGCGGCCATCGGGACGGTTCGCGCATCGAACCAGCCTGCCGCCCTGAGCGCCGCGACGGTCGACCGGCGCAACCCCCTGACGTGGAAGATGCCGACCCGGTCGTAGGGCTGCCAGCAGTGATGGATGAAGGGGCACGGCCGCCGACCGTAGCAGTGCTGTCCGACGCCCGTCACCGGCTCGCGTGCGGCAGCGAGGCTGGCAGCCACGGCCAGGATGCGCGCCGGGAGCATGACGCGCTCGCGTTCGCAGGCGGCTGTGACGTCGTTCGCCTGGAGCGTTGCGCCCGCCGCGCCGGGACGGCGGGCGGCGCGCAATACCAATGCATGCAAGACCCGGACCTTGGCGCGCTCGGCAACGTGCCTGACGAAGGCCAGTCGGCGGACGTGGTGGGCGCGAACTCGCGTGCCGGCGGCAAGCGTTTCCAGATTCCAGCCGTCTCCAACGCGGCGCAGTCCGGTGATGCGTGCGCGCATTCGCAGCGACGAGCCGGCATCGACCGGTGCCTCGAAGGCAGCCGCGAACACCGTGTGCGCGCCCGAGCGTAGTGCCGCTTTCGTGGTCCTGACCGCCGCCAGTGGGGCAAGCGGCGCGGGCACGGCTTGCGCATCGCCACGCGCGACCCGGTCCAAATACAGCCGCTGCAGATCGGCATGCTGCTCGACGAGGTACGCCTCGAGGCCGCCGTCGGGTGCCCTGAGGTCGGGTCGGTGCTGCTCGAGCCAGGCACGCCGTTCGCACTGCAACCACGCCTCGATGCTCCGCTCCGTTACGACCGGCTCGCCCATGTGGGGCAAGGCTACCGCGCGGAGGTGCGCGCCTGGCTCACGGGCGCAGGGCGTGCACAATCGTCGCCACGTTGGCGCGCATCAGGTCCTGGTACGACTCACCCGTGTCGCCGATGGGATCGAGCAACGCCAGGCGCACGCCTGCCGCCTGCGCGACCACCTCAGCTGGTCGCGGGTTCAGCTGTCGCTCACCGAACACGGCGCGTGTTCCCGACTTCCTGATCTCCGCCACCGCGGCGGCAATGTGGCGGGGGCTGGGCTCGCGGCCGGGCGACGGCTCGATCGAGGCAATGAGGTCGAGGCCGTAGTGCCGCGCGAAGTACGGCCAGGCATCGTGGAACGGCACGAAGGCCTGACCGCGCAAGGGTGCGAGCTCTGCGGCGAGCTCGCGATCGAGGACCTCCAGGGACGCAATGAGGCTCGCACCGTTGGTTTCGAAGGTGGCCCTGTCGGCGGGATCGACTGCGGCCATGGCGTCGACCATGACGGGCACGGCCTGCTCCATGAGCTTCGGATCGAGCCAGATGTGCGGGTTGGTGCCTGCGCCGTCCGTGCCCTGGATCGGCTGGTACTCGATCGCTTGGCTCACGACGAGCAGCCGCGTCTTGGGTGCCACTGCGGCCACGAGTTGCCGCAGCCAGTCGTCGACGCCGCCGTTCATCACGACGAGGTCGGCCTGCGCCACGGTCCGTGCCTGCGACGGCGTGGGATCGAAGGTATGGGGCGAGGCGCCGGACGGCAGGAGCTGCACCACCGTGATGCGCGTGCCGCCGATCTGTTCGAGAAGGTCCGCGTAGGGGTGGATAGATGCCACCACGCTCGGCCGAGCGAATGCCACGGTGGCGCTCAGAGCCACCGCCGCGACCATGAGGCCCGCGACGGTGCGCAGCCATCTCTGGCAAGACCACGGCCGACATTGAGAATAGGTTCTCATTACCAGCCGAATCTACCCCGCTTACAGTTGGCTGTCAACGGCAGCGTTGGCAAGTAACGAGAATCGACTCTCGAGGGGTCGGGGTCTTGCTAGAGTGCAGCCATGCAACGTGGCACTGTCCAAAGGCGCGCCATCATGCGGGCGCTGGAGAGCGCGCCGGGGCCGCTCACGGCGCAGCAACTCCATGAGCGCGCCCAGCTGAGCGTCAACGGCCTGGGCCTCGCAACCGTCTATCGCAACCTCGGTGAGCTGGAGCGCTGCGGCGACGTGGTCTCGGTGCATCTGCCGGACGATCCGACGCGCTACGAGCCGGCCGGTCGGGGGCACCACCACCACTTCCGTTGCCTGCACTGCGACACTGTGTTCGAGCTGGAGGTGGCGTGTCCGCTCGCCATGCTGGAAGACGTGACGTTACCGGGGGGCCTGCGGGTAACGGGACACGAGCTGGTTCTGTTCGGGGTGTGCGAGGCCTGCAGCGATCGAGAACAGGCTGACGTCGAGCGTTGAGTGATCCTGCGATTCTGGGCCGCCGCCAGGCGGCTTGCCGCTGCACCGCGTGTCGGGGCTCCACTCCGACCAGGACCTTGGGCCGCTCCCTCGCGCTATTCTTCCACGAGCCGCAATCGGCTGCCGACCGCGGGCGCCGCGACCCTGTGGGTAACTCCCACGAAAGGCGCATGCGCACGGCACTGCGAGGCCAGTCCGAGGTGCGATCGTCGCCGCCTAGCCTACCGCCGGCACGGCCGCGAACCCGAGCGGTGGCCGCGACGCCGCACACAGGCAACGAGACAGAACCGCTGGCGCGGCCGCAAGCCGACTCGGGCCGGGTCACACGGTGCCCTGACGTGGCAGCACGGGCGGCACCGCCTGGGCGGCACCGCCCGTCGCACGAGCCGGAGCCGTCAGCGCTTGTCCGAAACGACGTCCTTCAAGCTCTTGCCGGCCTTGAAGGCGGGGTACGAGCTCGCAGGAATGCGAATCTTCTCCGTGGTGCCCGGCTTGACGCCCGTACGCGCCTTGCGCCTGCGCACCTCGAAGGTGCCGAAGCCCGTGAGCGTGACCTTCACGCCCTTGCCGATCTGCGAGGACATCGTCTCCAGCAGGGCGTCCATGGTCTCCTTGACGCTCTTCTTGGAGAGACCCGTTTCGTCGGCGACCATGTCGACGAGATCGGCCTTGCTGATGGTCTTGCTCTTGGCCATGAGGGGCTCCTTTCTGGGTCTTCAGCGGGAGTATAGCGCATACGGACGGGGTTTCCCCGGTGACAACGCGTCGTGGACGGTCCGGACGTGTCGGTGCCCACCGCATGAGGCTCCAAGTCGGCACATGTAAGCCGCCGTGGACGCTTTGCGTGCGCTTCCTCACGAGCCGCTGCCTGGTCACCGCGTTCACGCGCCCCAGCGCTTGCGGGCTGCGGCGGCCGCAACGGCCTGCACTGCCGAGCTGGGTGAAGGGCCGCGGACCGCGTGAATGAGCCCTGTGGGTGGACCCCGTGAATTCGCCCCGCTGGTTTGTAGGTTCGTTTTGCCCGGCTTGCATGCTGGCAAGATCAGTTTGATAACACCACTTATCAAATTTAATTGCCGAAACCCCTCCGTGCGCGCACGAACGACCCGCTTTCTCGACCATTCCCCAACAACGCCCCCGACCTCCGTTGGATTTGATAACTCTTCGCCGCAACGCCGGGCGGGACGCCCGGACCGCACCTCAACCCACGCCGTAGCCGCCTTGAGGTCCGAAGAACACGACCCAAGTGGCGAAATCCTCCGTGAAGCTCTCGAAGCGGTGTTCCATGCCGGCCGGCACGAACAACAGATCACCCGCTGCAAACTCGACGACCGTGCCTGCGCAGACGAACTGGCCCGTTCCGGCAATGACGACGTAGAGCTCGTCGCGTTCGTGCGGAGCCTGATCGTCCCGCCCCTGCGGCGCGTACAGCTCCACCGTGACGTCGCCGCGGTCGAACACGCTGGCCAATCTCGGTCCGCCCTCCCGGGGCAGCGCGTCCAGGATCTCCGCCGGCGGCACATGCCAGCGCGAACGCCTCATGGCGCCGACCCCACAACGGCCTCCGCCTCGATCTCGACGAGCCAGCCCGAGTCCAACAACCCCGCCACCACCACGAACGAACTCGCTGGCCGCGTCATCGCGAACGCTTCGGCGTGCGCGCGGGCCACACCCTGCCAAGCGTCCCTCTCGGTCAAGTAGATGCGGGTCCTCACGACGTCCTCGAGGCTGCCCCCCGCCTCGCCCAAGGCAGCGCCGATGAGCGCGAGGCAGCGCCTCGCCTGTCCATGGGCGTCGCCGGGGGCCGTCACGGAGCCGTCGCCCGCGATGGGGGCCGTGCCCGAGACCAGGATCCGGTCCCCGATCCGCACAGCGCGCGAGAACCCTATGGCCGATTCGAAGGGCGAGCCGGATGAAACGCTGCGTCGCTGCATCAGGAGCCTCCTGTCTGACTTGCCACACCCTCGATTCCCATGCTAGCCCGCGGGTGCCACCATCGGCCGGGCCAGCATGGGATACCGGCTCGGGGAATCGACGTCAAGGGAACTTGGAGGGGTCGGACGCCGCGCCGGTGGCAGGGCGGCGGCGGCCCGGCGCTGTCTCGGCGCGGATCGCGGTGTCACGCTTGCGGCACCGCACGCGCCACCGCCGGAGACCTCTACATGCCATGATCGACGCGGGCGCCTCGCGACGGCCGCGCCGCGGCGGCTCGCGACCGGGGTTGGCGACGGCACGCGCCGTCTTCCTCCCGAAGTCGCCCCACACTCGACGAACGCCTCGTGTGATCGCGCGATGCAGGGCCCGACAGGAGCGAAATAGCATGGAGCCACTCTTCGACCCGCGCCTCCCCTACCCGTCGCTCCGCCACCCCGTGCTGGCGGACGCGATGGTGGCGACCTCGCAGCCGCTCGCCGCGCGCGCCGGCATGCGCGTCCTCGAGCGCGGCGGCAACGCCGTCGACGCGGCCATCGCTACAGCCATGACCCTGACCGTGGTCGAGCCCACCTCCAACGGTCTCGGATCGGACGCGTTCGCGCTGGTCTGGGACGGCACGGAGTTGCAGGGCCTCAACGCCTCGGGCAGGTCGCCTGCGGCCCTCACCGCGGAACGTTTTGGCGACGCCGAGCGGATGCCCGAGCGCGGTTGGGACGCCGTCACCGTGCCGGGAGCGGTGTCGGCATGGATCGCGCTGTGGCGTCGCTACGGTTCGCTGCCCCTCGAAACGCTTGCCGAGTCGGCCATCCACTACGCGGAGGCCGGTTACCGCGTCGGGCCGCTGACCGCGCGCAGCTGGTCGCGTGCCGCGGACGTCCTCGGCGACCAACCGGGCTTCGCCGAGGCCTTCCTGCCGGGCGGCCGGGCACCGCTGGCCGGCGAAACCTTCCGCCTGCCGGCCGCAGGCGCGAGCCTGCGAAAGATCGCTTCATCCGAGGGCGAGGCCTTCTACCGCGGCGAGCTCGCCGAGCGCATCGCGGCCTTCGCACGCGCGACCGGTGGCCTGCTCACGGAGGACGACCTGGCGAACCACGAGCCGTTTTGGACGCCTTCGATCGCCCGGCCCGTCGCCGGTGCGGACGTGCACGAGATCCCTCCCAACGGCCAGGGCATCGCGGCACTGATCGCCCTGGGCCTGCTGGAGCACACCGCCCTGGCGGACATGGAACCGGACTCCGCGGACGCCCTCCACCTGGAGATCGAAGCGATGAAGCTCGCATTCGCCGACCTCTACCGCTATGTCGCCGACGGCGACAGCATGGAGGTGCGCCCGTCCGACCTCCTCGACGCCGCCTACCTCAGCGAGAGGGCGAAGCTGATCGACCCCTCCCACGCCGCAGTCGCCAAGCCGGGCGTCCCCGGCGAGTCCGACACCGTGTACCTGTGCACGGCCGACGCCGATGGGCGGATGGTGTCGTTCATCCAGTCGAACTACCAGGGCTTCGGATCCGGCGTGGTCGTTCCCGGCACCGGCATCAGCCTCCAGAATCGCGGGACCTGTTTCGTCCTCGAACCTGGTCACCCCAACCGCGCAGCCGGCGGCAAACGGCCGTTCCACACCATCATCCCCGGCTTCGTGACCCGCCACGGCAGGCCCCTCGCGGCGTTTGGCGTCATGGGCGGGGCGATGCAGGCCCAGGGCCACGTGCAGGTCATGCTCCGCACGCTGCTCTACGGCCAGAATGCCCAGGCCGCGATCGACGCCCCCCGCTGGCAGATCCTTCGTGACGGCACCACCGTCGCCATCGAGCGTGGCCACGCAGCCTCCGTCTATCACGATCTCGAAGAGCGCGGCCACGTGGTGTTGCGTGACCCGAGCGTAGCCTCCGGCGACCGCTTCTTCGGCGGCGGACAGGCGATCTGGCGGCTCGAAGGCGGCGGCTACCTGGGAGCCAGCGATCCGCGGCGTGAAGGTCAGGCGATCGGTTACTGAGGCCGGAAGGCCGCCGGCATGCGGCCGGAGGCTTCCTCGTTGGTTGCCAGGACGCCGGCGCACGCAACATGGACAGACCGAGCCGTCCGTTCAGCGCGAAAGGTAGCGAGCGGTCTGTCCGGGAAGAAATCGGCGTTGCCCAGCGCTGCCTGCTAGGCTGAGCTCGCCGTCGCTCGCGCCATCGTCTTCGGCCGCACCTTGGCGGCCGGATCGGATGAGCGCGCAGGAGGTGCGATGCCCAGCGTAGAGTTGCCTGACATTCCGCGTTCGGAGTCCGTCACGCTCCCCATCGGCTCCAGCGGCCTCGTGGTCGTCGACATGCAGAACGACTTCGCCCACCCCGATGGCGCGCTGTTCGGTGAGGACGCCCGTCGCGCCATCCCCGTCATCGCGGACCTGCTGAGCCGGGCCCGCGCCGCCGGCGTGCCCGTCGTGTACACACAGGATTGGCACGACCAGCACGATCCGGAGTTCGCCATCTGGGGCGAGCACGCCCGCGCCGACACCTGGGGCGCCCGCATCATCGAGGAGTTGGCGCCAGAGTCCGGTGATCTGCGCATCCGGAAGCTGCGCTATGACGCCTTCTACGCAACGCCCCTCGATCACCTGTTGCGCGTGCGCGGCGTGCGCCAGCTGGCCATCGTCGGCACCGTCGCCAACATCTGCGTGCTGCACACGGCCGGTTCTGCTGCTCTGCGCTACTACGACGTGGTGGTGCCCGAGGACGGCGTCGCCGCACTCACCCCGTTCGACAAGCACGCCGCGCTACGGCAGGTCACGTTCCTCTACAACGGACGTATCACCCAGGGGACGGCACTGCGCTTCGCGTAGCCCGCTGTCCGGCGGTTAGGTGCTGCTGACCCCACCCTCGGGTCGAAAGAACGTGACGGCGTCGGCATGGCCGGGTTGGAGTTGCGGAATCAGCGTCCCCAATCGCTTTCGGTGGCTGTCCCTGACGCGCTGCCGCACCGCGTCGATGTCCTGCTGGCTGACACCTTGCGCGCGGATGGCATCGTCAGGGAACCCGGCCTCCAGGTGCGCGAGCACCACGTCGGCCGTGGCGTAGCTGAGCCCGAAGTCGCCCTCATCGGTCTGGTCGGGTTCCAGACCCGGGCTCGGGGATTTCGCGATGATCGCCGCCGGCACGCCAAGATGCTCCGCGAGCTGCCACACCTGCGTCTTGTAGAGGTCGAGCAGCGGCTGGATCTGGGCCGCGTCATCGCCGTGTTCCGTGAAGTAGCCAAAGAGCAACTCGGTGCGGTTGCCGGTACCGACCGGAAGCGCATCGTAGGCCTTCATCTTGTCGAAGAGCACGATCATGCGGGCGCGCGCTTGCACGTTTCCGCGTCGCCGCCAATCCATGCCCTCCTGCGCATCGGCGTAGCCGTCCACGAAGGCGCTGATGTCCACGGTCTCGCTGCGGAGGCCGAGCTGGTCGATGGCGAGTTGGGCGTGTTCGAGGGATGCGATCCCCAGGTCCCGGTAGGGAAGCCGCAACGCGATGACGTGCTCCGCGCCCATCGCCCTGGTGGCGAGGTGGGCAACCGTTGCGCTGTCGACGCCGCCGGACACCGGCAAGATCAGGCTTCCCGTGCCCAGGCGACGTGCGGTATCGGCGAGGAACGTCACCAGGTGACGCGCGAGGGGCTCCGGATCGATGCGGAGCCGATCGTGAGGAACGGAACGGATGCTCATGCGGGTCCCTCCTGCTGCCGGGCAGCCACGCACGCGCGGCGGGACGGCTCGCGCGCGACCCACTCTACCCGTCGGCCGTGGCGCCCTGGGTATCATCGTGACGGCCGTTGAGTCGACAGCTGCTCGCGACGCACCCCGCGGAGGAGAGACATCCCATGTCAAGCCGAGCGCACTCCCCCATCAACGAAGGCATCCTCTTCGCCGACCTGTACGAGTTGACGATGGCCCAACTGTACCTCCGCACCGGCATGCATGAAACGCCCGCGCAGTTCAACGCCTTCTACCGCCACAACCCGGACTTCGGCGGGCATCAGGCCGGCTACTGTGTCACTGCGGGCCTCGAGGACCTGCTTGCTTGGATGGATCGGGCGCGTCCCACGCAAGATGACCTGGACGCCCTGGCAACCCTTCGCAACACCAAGGGCGGCCGCCTGTTCGACGACACCTTCCTGCGCTGGCTGGGGGCACAGGGCGGCTTCCCTGGCGTGCGGGTGCTCGCCCCGGGGGAGGGCCGCGTCATTCATCCCGACGCGCCCTTCGCGATCGTGGAAGGCCCCCTCGCGACGGCGCAGCTGCTGGAGACCGCGCTTCTCAATCACCTGAACTACCCCACCTTGATCGCGACCCGAGCCACGCGCATCAAGCAAGCGGCCCGCGGGGCCCCCGTCGTCGACTTCGGCATGCGCCGCGGCCACGCGCGTGGCGTCAACGCTGGCTCGCGTGCCGCGCTGATCGGCGGGCTCGACGGCACGTCCAACACCGGCCAGGCGCTGGTCATGGGCACGCAACCCAGGGGCACGCACGCGCACAGCTTGGTGCAGGCGTTCATGGCGGCGGGCATGGACGAAGTCGACGCCTTCCGGGCGTACGCTCAGACTTTCCCGGACGACTGTCTCTTGCTTCTCGACACCGTGGACACGCTTCAGAGCGGGCTGCCCAACGCCATCACCGTGTTCGAGGAGCTGCGCGCCGCTGGCCACGAGCCCCGTGGCGTCCGTCTGGACTCGGGCGACCTCGCTCACCTGGCCATCCAGGTGGCCAGAGAACTCGACCGGGCCGGCTTCGAACAGGTACCCATCACCATGTCGAACCAGCTCGACGAGTTGACCATCTGGCAAATCCTGGAGCAGATCGAGGACGAAGCACCGCGCTACGGTGTGGATCCGAAGCCGCTGGTGGCGCGCCTCAGCTACGGGGTGGGGACGCGACTGCTCACGAGTCACGGCGCGCCCGCGCTGGATGGCGTCTACAAGCTGGTGGCGCTTCGCCATGGTGGGGTATGGGCGCCCACCATCAAGCGCTCCGATACCCTGGGGAAGGCCACAACTCCCGGCCCCAAGCGCGTTTTTCGCGTCTACGACTCGCGCGGCATGGCTACCGCCGACCTGGTCACGCTCGCCGAGGAGGAGCCGTCGCGGCAACAACCCCTCAAGCTCCGGCATCCCGTCGAGCGCACCAGCCGCACGCTGGCACCCGACCAGATCGGCGACATCGAGTGCTTGATGGAGGTGGCCTGGGAGGATGGCCACCGCAGCGGCTCGGCCCCCGACCTGGCCACGCTCAGGCAGCGGCGGGAGCGCGACGAGTCACGCCTCGATCCAGGCGTCAAGCGCCTGATCAATCCGCACATTTACCACGTGTCGTTGAGCGATGCTCTGTGGCAACTGAAGCAGGATCTGCTGGCGGGACCAAACAACGGCAACGGCAGCACGCAAAGCTGAGCGCGCGTCGCTCGAGCAGACCCGTGGGCTCCCCCTCAGCCCTGCTTGGGTCGCCTCAACATGTAGGCCCCGCTGCGGATGCGGCTAAGGTATTCGGAACCCTCGGACACCCTGTCCAAGGCACGCTCCACCCGGGCCACGCTCAGGCTCAGGGACTCGGCGACACGCTCCGTGCGGACGATCGCGGGAACGTCCGGTTCGGCCAGGTAGCTGAGGACGGCGCGGATGTCCTCCTCCACCGTTGCCTGTTCGCCGGGACGCTGCGGCGCAGCAGCCACGGCCGCGGCTCTCGTGTCGGGCCCATGGCCGTCGGCCACGCGTTGCTCAGCTTCGTCGGCGCCCGGCGGTCCGTGGTGGTCGCCGCTCGCGTGAGCCGCAGGCGTACCGGCCCCGCCGGTCATGCCGCGTTGCGAGCCCGGCTGCCAACTGGCACCCGAATCCGGTTGGCCGCGACCACGCCCCGAGGCACGCTCGGGCTCGAACGTCGACGTCGGGCCCTGGCCGCGCTCGCCCGCACTCGGCGCGTGGCGGGCACCCTCGTCACTCCGGCCGCCCGCGCTCCGGCCGACATCGCCTCGCCGCAGCCCCAGGCGCCGGCCCCACCCGAACAGGCCCGCGGCGCGCGATCCCTCGACTTCCCGCGGCTGCGCGCCACCGACGCTGCCGGACGTCTCCCCCTCGCCCTCACCACCGCCGCCCGGTACAGGCGCCGCGGTCCGCTCGGCCGCGACCTCCGCAGGCGACGACTCGCGTGGCGACCTTCGGACCTCGCGCACGACCGCCGAACCAGGAGTGCGGGCCGACGGCTCGGCGCGCGAGTGCCAGGCGGGAGCGTCTCGCCCGTCGGTATCCGGACTGAGCACGTCCAATGGCTCCCAGTGTGGCTGCGCCGTGCCGGCCTCGGCCCGCCCCGGCTCGGCCGCCTCCCCTGCCGGCACCGACGCGGCGGGGACCTCCATACGCAGACTCGGCGGCGTCTGAGACGCCGCCGAGCGAGGCGCGGATTCGTCGTCCGTTCTGGACGACGGCGCCGCCGCGGTCGAGTCCTCTCCCCCGCCGGGGGAGCCCCCGCCCGGTGGCGACGCCGCTCTACGCGACCGACGCTCGCCCTCGACGCGGGCAGGCCGCTCCCGCCTGATCGCCTCCAGACGCAGGCCCGTGTCGGTGAACACCAGTGCCATCCGATCGTTCGCCCTGAGTGCGTGCACCTCGAAGAACGCTCGCAGCCCCGCGAGTTCGCGCGGCGGCCGAAACGCCAGATCCATTGACGCGCCGCCGTCGGCATCGACGGCGGCAACAGGCCCCTCGGGGAATAGGTCCTTCAAGCGATATGGCAGCTGCACGGCGCCGCGGCGCACGCACACGCTCGTGAGGTCGACCTCGAACCGATCCGGTGGCGCGGCGGGCTGTCGACCACCCACTCGACGTTCGCGACCCATGCCCTACTCTGTCATGTTTCCGGGCACAGGGTAGCCAGATGCGTCGTTACGCTGGAGGGGCCGTTCGGCGCGGCCCACGGCCCCCGCAAC
>Ga0307441_1000014_pt1 | contig 89833 bp, 79 predicted proteins | sample SalMarWE160420MG_FD_202149 | JGI IMG/M metagenome (GOLD analysis project Ga0307441, IMG submission 202149) | Salt marsh sediment microbial communities from the Plum Island Ecosystem LTER, Massachusetts, United States - WE1604-20 | ecosystem: Environmental > Aquatic > Marine > Intertidal zone >... | reverse complement strand
AACTGGTGCGATAAGTGGAGTATCAGGAATATCTAAAATTTATGAACAAGGAGAAAATAATAATTTTTATAATCTTTTATCTTTAACAGGTATATACAATAGCGCAGCAGCATGGGGTGATTATAATAATGATGGTTTACCTGACATTATAATAACTGGTAATAGTGGGGGTGGCCCAATATCAAAAATTTATAAGAATACAGAAGGATATATGTTTGCTGAGCAAACTTCCATTTCTATTATCGGAATTATATCTGGTTCTGTAAAGTGGGGTGATTATGATAATGATGGAGATTTAGATTTATTACTGACAGGAGAAAGCGAAAGTGGTGCAGTAACAATGATATACAGAAATAATAATAACATAACAAACACTTTACCTACTGCTCCTGACAATCTTGTTTCATCTATTAATGAAAACGAGATAACATTAAGCTGGAATAAAAGCACGGACAGCGAAACACCTCAGAACGGATTAAACTATAATTTAGTTATTGGAACAATTCCGAACGGAATAAATACATTATCTCCAATGTCTGATAGAAGCAGTGGATATAGAAGAGTAGTGAATCTTGGTAATACAAATCATGATACGAGCTGGACAATCAAAGGATTAGCCGCTGGTGATTATTATTGGAGTGTACAAACAATAGATAATACATTTGCAGGTTCACCATTTGCAGAAGAACAGAGTTTTACAATTAGTTCATTAACCGGTCCTCATTTCACAAAAGTATGGTCAGGTAATCCATATCATCCAATGAACATTTATGTAACATCTGCAAAATTAGATGGTGCTGACCTGGAGGCTGAGGATGAAATCGCCGTATTTGATGGAGATATTTGCGTTGCATCTGCAATATTAAACTCACCTATTCCTTCAGGTGGTTATATACCATTAATTGCATCAACTGATGATCCTACCACTGCAGAGGTTGATGGGTTTGTTGAGGGAGATACAATTACATTTAAAATATGGGATTCGGGTAATTCAAAAGAATTTAATAGAATCACTGCCAAATATACTCAGGGTACTGCTAAGTTCGAATCACAGGGAACTGCTCTGGTAGACTTGGAAGGAATAATTACTATAACTCAAAATATTGAGCTGTCAGCCGGATGGAATCTCTTCTCTCTTATGATAGAACCGGGTAATCCTAATTTACAACAAATATTAAATCCTCTGATTGATTCTGATGTCCTGGTTAAGGTACAGGATGAAGCAGGTAATGCAATTGAAGAGTTAACAGGCATAGGCTGGATAAATGATATCGGAAACTGGTCATCAACAGAAGGATATTATTTAAAAGCTAATGGAGATACAACATTAACGTTAACAGATCCGCCTGTCCAATTGCCTTTAAGTATTCCATTAACCAATAGCTGGAATATAATAAGCTACCCGGTAGATACAGAGCAAGATGCAATGGAAGTTCTGAATGACCTAATAACAGCAGACCAGTTGGTTAAAGTACAGGATGAAAACGGTAACGCAATAGAGTATTTACCTGAGCCTGCGGGATGGGTAAATTACATTGGTAACTTTAAAGGAGATGAAGGCTATTATCTTAAAGCAAATACATTTACTACACTAACCATTGATGAACCTATCCCTGCACCTATTGCAAAAAGAACAAATAAGGCTAATCAGAATAAAACAATTTTAAAAACAGCGTTAAATCATTTCGTTCCCGCATATACCGGTAATGCTTACCTGGCAATGAACATTTATGTTACTTCAGTTAGCTTGTCGGATGGAGGTAACCTGGGACTAAACGATGAGATAGGAATATTTGACGGTGATATTTGTGTTGGAGCTTATGTATTAACCGGACCAATTGATCAATTAATTTCAATGAAAGCATCAACAGATGATCCGACTACAACAGCGATAGATGGATTTACTCCGGGCCATGAGATCTCCTACAGATTCTGGCTTTCAGGCGAGTCAAAAGAAGTTACAAACTATACGGCGGTATATTCTGCCGGAGTAGGCATATTTTCTTCACAGGGAACAGCATTATTAAGTTTTACAGGTTTATTGCCGGTGGAGCTAGTATTATTTTCAGCAGAAAAAAATAATAATCAGATAACACTAAATTGGGAGACAGCCACAGAAGTAAATAACTATGGATTTGAAGTTCAGAGACAGACCAGCAGCAATCAGCCCGCAATTGTGTATCAAGCTAATAAACAATCTTCAGTCAAAAATCAAAAATGGGAAAAAATCGGCTTTGTTCAAGGAAATGGTAATACCAACAGTGTGAAAAGATATCAATTTGTCGATAAGAGATTATTTGGCGGAAACAAGTTCAGCTATAGATTAAAACAGATAGATACGGACGGGAAATTCTCATACACTAAAGTAATAGAAATAGAAGCGATTCCGAAGGAATATAGTTTATCTCAAAATTACCCAAATCCATTCAATCCAATAACCAGCATTGAATTCCAGATAGTAAATCCGGGATTAGTTACACTAAAAGTCTATGATATATTAGGTAATGAAGTTGCAACAATATTAAACAAAGAATTTGAGCCGGGATATTATAAATATCAATGGAACGGAAGCGGAATTGCAAGCGGAGTTTATTTCTACAGAATTAAATCGGGAAACTTCTCACAAGTTAAGAAGATGATATTAATAAAATAATGGAGAACTTATGAAAACATTTCTTCAAGTTTTGTTATTAATTGCATTTCTAGCTGCGATCTCTTATTCACAATCTGATACACTTTCCCAGGTAGAATATTATAAAGTTAGTAAGGTTAAAATATTTATTAATGATAGAAGTGATATTAGAAAGTTAAGAGAGCAAGGAATAAAGATAGAACAAGTAAAAGTAGGTGAAAATTATTTTGAAACTTATATGGATAGTGTTCAAATAGATAATTTGAAGAAAACCGGCTATCCATATGAAATAATTATAGATGATGTGACAAAAGATTATTTAGAAAGGACAAAGGAATCACGAGAAAAAATCAAATTGAAAAAACCTTCTATGCAGCTAGGATTCGGCTATGGATCTATGGGAGGATTCTATAATTATGCCGAAGTAGTTGCCCAGCTCGATGCTATGCATAGTCAATATCCAAACCTTATAACAGTAAAAGATTCAATCGGATCTTCGTTACAGGGCAGGACTATTTGGGCAGTTAAAATTTCGGACAATCCAGATGTAGACGAAGATGAGCCAAAAGTATTTTACAATGCACTAATTCATGCTCGTGAACCAGAAGGTATGATGGCTGTAATATACTTTATGTATTATTTGCTTGAAAATTATGGAACCGACCCTGAAGTAACTTATTTAGTAGATAATAGAGAATTTTATTTCGTTCCCGTTATTAATCCGGATGGTTATGTATATAATCAACAGATAAGTCCAAATGGTGGTGGAATGTGGAGGAAAAATAGAAGAAATGGCGTAGGAGTAGACTTAGCAAGAAATTTTGGTTATATGTGGGGTTATGATGATATCGGATCAAGTCCCTATTCCAATTATGATGACTATCGCGGCTCCGGACCATTTTCCGAGCCTGAAAGTAGAACTATAAGGGATTTCATTCTTTCGAGAAAATTTAAGATTATACAAAATTTTCACTCTTACTGGAATGTCGTTTTTGCACCTTGGGGATATAATATGTTACAAACCCCGGATTCGGTTATCTATAATTCAACTATAAATTTAGTCACACAAATAAATGGTTATAAAAATGGTTTTTATATACCTGATTCATATCCTGCTAACGGTTATCCTTGCGATTGGAATTATGGAGAGCAGACATTAAAACCAAAGATTTTTTCTTTTTTAACTGAAGTTGGAGGCGACGACGATGGGTTCTGGCCTGTACCAGAAAGGATATTACCTATTGCTGAAGAAAATGTTTATCCGAATATTGTATTTGCCTGGGGGCCACAAATTATTGAAAATCCTCCTTATATTTCAAATGCTCTGCTAAATAAATATTATATTAGGCCCACAATTGATCCTATAACAATTTCAGCAATTGAGTTTAATCCTAACAATCATTCAAGCACTGTAAAAGCACAAATACTTACCTTAAAGGATAGCCTAATAGATGAAATTGAGTTAAGTAAAATTGATTCAACATTTTCAGGTTCAATAAATTTTAACACTTCAGAAGAAGGTTTTTACAAAATATTACTTCAACAGAATGGTACTGATATCCCATCAAGGTTATTTTATAACAAATTAAGATTTACAACCGCCGGTCCAATTGAAGTAGATACCTTCAGAGTTACAAGACTTGATTCAAATAAAATATATGTGCATAACATTTTGTTTTCTAATAAAAGTAATGAATATAAAATTCCTGATGTATCTGTTAAAATAAAAAATATTTCTGCAGGAGCCGTTTCAAATGATAATGTAAAAGCTATTGGAAGCCTAAATCCTGGGGAAATAAGAACACTATCAGGTGGTTATGTTCTAGATATAAGCCAATGTACATCTGATACAGTCGAATTAGATTTGAATTTTTGTTCTGATAATTACGCATATTGGGATAATAAACTAAAGTTCAATATACCTGAACTTTTAAATGTTAAGGGAATGTATGCAGCCGTTTATGATGAAATGAATGATGCCAGAAATTGGTTATCATCAGGAGGTTGGGGATTAACAAATAAAAAATATGTCTCAGCACCCTCATCATTTACCGATTCACCATATGGAAATTATTCTGCGAAGACGAACGCGACGCTAACTTATAAAAATCCTTTGATGCTTTTAAATGCCCTTCATGCCTTTTTAGAATTTGACTCACAATGGCAGATTGAAGGAGGCTATGACTTTGGGCAAGTGCAAATTTCTACAAACAACGGTTTAACCTGGATTCCATTAAACGGCCAATACACCCGAATAACCGAAGGCGGAACATATAGTATTCAACCCAAAGGTCAACCAATTTATGACGGTACCCAGTCTGATTGGATTCACGAGGTAATAGATATATCGAGTTACTTAGGAAAACCACTGAATCTAAGATTTTTATTAAAATCTGATGATGTATATAATTATGATGGTTGGTATTTGGATAATGTAAAAGTTTCATATTATACTAACTTACTTGCTGAGCAGCCATATATCTACAGAGGTGTTCTAAAGGGTAAAGATTCAGTTTCATTCAGAATAAAATTACTAAGTCTCATAAATCATCAATTTACTCCGTATTTAATTTACTCGGACATAAATAAAACACTTTCTGATTCAACAATTCTTTTAGATGATGGTTTACACGGTGATTCACTTAGTAACGATCAAATATACGGTGCTTTTATTCCACCAGTGCAAGAAGAAGGTTTCTACGCAGTAGGTTTTAGTATAAATGATAATCAAGATAATTCATATATGTATAATCAAGATGTCTCCAGGTTCACTACAGCCGGGCCGGTAGTACTTGATAGTATATCAATTAGTAAATCTACTCATAATCCTAACATTTATATTGTAAAACCATTTCTAAAGAATGAATCAAAAAGTGCGACAATAGAAAATGTTTCTGTAAAACTAATATCAAGTGATTCGTGGGCTACTGGTATATCCACGTTTTATGATTTACCAGACATTATTCCAGGTTCTACAGTTGAACCATCTTTAAGTTTTCAAATTGGGTATATAGACTCGCTATTCCCCGGATATTTTAATTTCAAAGTAGAAATAATGAGTGACGGATGGACTTACTGGACAGATTCAATGCAAGTACCAGTTCCCACAGTAGGAATTGATGAGCAAGCGAATCAGCCGCTGGCTTTTAACCTAGAACAAAACTACCCAAATCCGTTTAATCCAACAACAAAAATAAAATACTCAATACCAAAACAATCATATGTAACAATAAAAGTATATGATATACTTGGGAAGGTAGTTTCAACTTTAGTTAATGAAGAAGAACCAGCAGGTAATTATGAGGTAGAGTTTTCGACTGTATCCGGTATCAGGAATCTGGCATCCGGCATCTATCTCTATAAGATAAAAGCGAGTGATTATGTAAGTACAAAGAAGATGATCTTGCTGAAGTGAACAGAATCCAGATATCAGAAGTCAGAAAAACAGGAATCAGTGGAGCGAGTTGTTGATTCGCTTGAGCATTAATTTTAACAGGAGGAGCTATGTTAAGTAAAACAAAATTACAATTTGCAGTAAAAAATTTAATAAAAACTTTACTATTCTTTTTGCTGATAACACAAATAAGTTTTGCGCAGTGGTATAGACAAAACAGCGGGATAACAGTAACTCTGTATTCCGTACAATTTCTAGATGCAAATAATGGCTTTGCAGTAGGCGACAGTGGAACAATTATCTTTACAAACGATGGAGGCACGACTTGGCAGAAACAACGAAGTAGAACTGTTAATCGTTTGGAAGACATTTTCTTTAGTGATAAGAAACATGGCTGGGCTGTCTCAGATCCCGGTTCGATACTTCATACTTCGAATGGTGGAATTGATTGGATAATTCAGAGGCCCGCACTCAGCGAACCAGCATCGGTATTTTTTGTCGATTCATTAAGAGGATGGATTGTTGGTTGTGATTATAATTATGACGCTGGATATCCAAATCCACAGTCAAAAATTTTGGGTACCAATGATGGAGGAGTCACTTGGATAACACAATTTAGTGGAGAGCTTGCAACGACAATGAACTCAGTTTTTTTTATCGATTCACTTAATGGATGGGCAGGGGGTTCTACTTTAGAAATTCCAGATGTTAAACCTCCATTGCTGAAAACAACCAACGGCGGGGCGGAATGGGATCCCGTTACAAATATCTCTGAATCCTATTCGATGTATTGCATATATTTTTCTGATATAAAAAATGGCTGGATTAGTGGACGAAGTCTATATAATACCAAAAATGGAGGGGTGGACTGGATAAAAGATAGCTCAATTGACTTTGATAAAGAAATTTATGCTTCGCTAAAATTCACGAATCAGAATAATGGTTGGATGGTGGGAAATATTTATATAACCTCAATTAATAGTTCGATTGCTCATACAAACAATGGAGGCAGGGATTGGTCAACAAGATATTTTGGAAATGATACTGTGTTATTTTCTGGTGATTTTATTGATTCTCTTACCGGTTGGGTCGTTGGGGAAAACGGGCTCATTTTGCACACGACAAACGCAGGTGTAACTTTTGTTGGAGATGAGAAAATTGATCAAATGCCAACTAATTATAACTTAAGTCAAAACTATCCCAATCCATTCAATCCAAGCACAACAATAAAATACTCGATACCAAAACAATCTTATGTAACATTAAAAGTATATGATTTACTTGGTAGAGAAGTTGCAGCTTTAGTTAACGAAGAAAAACATGCAGGCAATTATGAGATAGAGTTCAACACACAACAAACTACAAACAACAAACAGCTGGCATCGGGAATCTATTTCTATCAAATAAAAGCAGGTAGTTATGTAAGCACAAAGAAGATGATTTTGCTGAAGTGAACTGGAGCCAGAAGTCAGAAAACAAGAAATCAGTTGTGCGAATTGATGATTCGGCTAGACATAATTTTAACGGGAGGAACTATGTTAAGTAAGAAAAATTTTCAAAAAACAACAGTGAAATTTTTTCTACCTGAATATAAGACAGTGTTTATTGGAAAAGGGATGATATTTCTAATATTGCTGTTATTAATTGCTTTTAGCAATGGACCAATCCTTAAAGCTCAAAATCCTGAATGGAAAGTCTATAATACTTCCAATTCAGGTTTGCCGAATAATGTTGTTAATTGTATTGCTATAGACTCAAGCGGAAATATATGGATAGGTACCACGAAAGGATTAGCAAAATATAACGGAGCAAGTACCGAAGGGACAGGCTGGACTGTTTATAATACATCCAATTCCGGTCTGCCGGATAATTTGGTGAAATGCCTTGCAGCAGACAAAATCGGGAATATGTGGATAGGTACCACGAAAGGATTAGCAAAATATGACGGTGCAAGTACCGAAGAGACAGGCTGGACTGTTTATAATACTTCCAATACCGGACTGCCGGAAAATGATGTTGAGTGCCTTTCTGTAGAGGGAAACGGGAATATATGGATAGGGATTTGGGGCAGAGGTTTAGTAAAATATGACGGCACAAATTGGATTATTTACGATACCTCCAATTCCGGTCTGCCGGATAATTTGGTGAAATGCCTTATCGTAGACGGTAGCGGGAATATATGGACAGGTACCACGAAAGGATTAGCAAAATATGACGGTGCAAGTACCGAAGGGACAGGCTGGACTGTTTATAATACATCCAATTCCGGTTTGCCGGAAAATTATTTTAGTTGTCTTGTCGCTGATGAAAGCGGGGATATATGGATAGGGACTGGTTGGGATTATGAGGGGTTTGAAGTTCAGGTAAGCGGATTGGTAAAATATGACGGCACAAATTGGATTGTTTACGATACCTCCAATTCTGGCTTACCCGATAATTTGTTGAAATGCCTTACCGTAGACGATAGCGGGAATATATGGATAGGGACTGGTGACCGGAAGGGTTACGGACTAGCAAGATATGACGGTACAAATCCCGAAGGGACTGGCTGGACTGTATATAATACCTCCAATTCCGGTCTGCCGGATAATTTGGTGAAATGCCTTAACGTAGACGGTAGCGGTAATATGTGGATAGGAACTTGGGGTGGCTTGGCTGTTTTTAATGAAGAAGGAATAGTTTCAGTTAAAGAAATAGATAATAAAAATGGGAATTATCCTAATCAATTTACTTTATACCAGAATTATCCCAATCCCTTCAATCCAAGCACAAAAATAAAATACACAGTGGCCTCCCTAAATGCCTCCCAAGGAGGGACTTTTGTGCAATTGAAAATATATGATATTCTCGGCAGAGAAATAGCTGTATTAGTAAACGAAAAACAGAAAGCGGGATATTACGAAGTAAATTGGGATGCAAGTAGTCGACCAAGCGGAGTTTATTTTTACAGGATATCAGCGGGAGAATATGTTGAGACGAAGAAGATGCTGCTGCTGAAATAAAAAATTAGAAACCGGGACAAGCCGCTTCTTGTCCTTACATTAAAAAAATGTTGTAAATGCAAAGAAGATTATAGGGATGAAATAAAAATGGTTATTTTAAATTGATTTTAAAATCAATTTAAAATTTTTTGCTTATACTTCAACAACCGGATTTATCATTTCACCAATGCCTTTTATCCATGAAGTAACAATGTCTCCGTCTTTTAAATAATTTGGGTTTTCTTTACCATACTGCACACCGCTTGGCGTACCGGTTGCTATTATGTCTCCCGGTGCAAGTGTAAAAATTTGTGAAAGTTTGGATATTAATTCAGCTACTCCGAAGATCATATCTTTTGTATTACCTTGCTGCATTATTACGTCATTTACTTTACATCCGATTTCAAGATTTACGGGATCCTGAATTTCATCCCAGGATACAATTACGGGACCCATCGGGCAAAATGTATCTAATGATTTCCCTTTCACCCATTGACTTTCGGAAAATTGTATATCTCTTGCCGAAACATCATTAAGAATAGTGTAACCAAATACATAATCGAGAGCATTTTCTTTTGAAACATTTTTTGCTGTCTTACCAATTACGACGCCAAGTTCAACTTCATAATCAACCTGATTTGTAATTCCGGTAGGAATAATTATGGGATCTACAGGACCGTTTATTGAATTATTGAATTTTGCAAACACTATGGGAGATTTAGGTAGTGCCATTTTTGTTTCGTTGGCATGATCGGAATAATTTAATCCAATTCCAATAATTTTAGACGGATCATTTATCGGCGCAGCAAATTCTTCTTTATTAATAGAGATCCCATCTTCAGCATGATTAATATTATTACTGATTTCTTTCCATTTTTTTTCACCTATTCTTATCAAATCTTTAATACTTCCGAAAAAATCAATTTTATTTAAAGGAATAATCCCTTTTTTGGTAATTGCAATTGCAGTATTATTTTTAAGTGTAGCTAATCTCATATATTCCTTTCTCTTTCATAAATTATTTCGCCGTCAAGAATTGTTAAATCGACTTTAGCATCCTTTATTTTAATTGGATCGATAGTTAAAATATCATCGCTCAACACAACAAAATCGGCAAGCTTTCCCGGTTCAATGCTTCCTTTAATATTTTCTTCGAATGCTGCATATGCATTGTTTATTGTATAACATTTTATTGCTTCTTCCACGCTGATCTTTTGTTCAGGGACCCAACCATTTGGATTTTTATCATCTAAAGTTCGTCTTGTTACTGCGGCATAAATTCCTTCTATTGCATTCAACGGAGCAACAGGCCAATCACTGCCGAAGCATAATTTTACTCCGGCATCTAAAAAAGAATTAAATGAATAAACCTCTTTCAACCTTTTTTTACCGATTCTTTTTTCAGCCCATACACCGTCATCAATACAATGATAAGGCTGCGCCGAAACTATAACTTTTAATCGGGAAAATCTTTTAATATCACTTGTTCTTACATGCTGAGCATGTTCAATTCTAAAGCGCCGTTCCCACTTGGGATTTACAGTCTCAATTTTTTCATAAAGATCAAGCATATATGCATTTGCTCTGTCGCCGATTGCATGTGTACATACCTGTAGTTTATTTTTATCAGCTTCTATAGCCCATTTTTCAAGTCTGCCGTCAGAAACAATATCCGTCGGCAAACCGTAAGTAGTCGTATCTTGATTATATTTTTCGAAGAACCATGCTGTAGCAGAGCCTAATGAACCGTCTGAAAAAGCTTTTAAAGAACCTAATTTTAATTTATTATTACCAAAATTATATTGTATTCCCGAGTCAACTAAATTTTTATAATCTGCAATCGGCAGTCTTGTATAAATTCTACAGGTTAATTTGTCGTTTTTTTCCAGCTGCTGATATGTAATTAAATTGTTTTTGTAGGTAATATCCTGCACACTTGTTATGCCGTTTTTTTTTGCTTCCTCCAATGCTGCTAAACCTGCTTTATAATTTTCTTCTTTGGTATGATCCGGTATAATCGAATAAATAAGTGTCATAGCATTATCTTTTAGAATTCCGGTCGGCTCTCCTGTTTTTGAATCTTTAACAATTGTTCCGCCTTCGGGATCTTTTGTATCTTTGGTTATCCCGGCAAGTTTCAATGCAAATGAATTTGCCAGTCCCGTGTGTCTGTCTAATCTTTCGATAAATACAGGCGAATTTTGAGTAAAAGGATCAATCATTTCTTTAACCGGTAAATCTTTTTTCTCCCACGCTTCATGATCCCAATTTCCGCCGGTAATCCACTTGCCATTGTTTGATTCAACGTATTTTTTTAGAATTTGTATAAAACTTTTTGTTGATTTTGCCGGACGCAGATCGAGACCGAGTAAATAATATCCTCCGTTTATTAAATGTACATGACCATCAATAAACCCGGGCAGCATAAGTTTACCTTTTAAATCTATTACCTGAGTTTCATTATTATATCTTTGTTTTACATCTTTATTGCTTCCCACAAAAATTATTCTATTCCCTTTGATTAAAACAGCTTCCGCAGTCGGTTCCTTTTCGTTTACAGTGTATATCTTGCCGTTTACAAAAGCTTTTTCATCATTTTTAACTCTTAATGCCATCAATGTTCCTTTGGGAAAAATAGAAAAATATAATTGTCTGTCTTTTGAACTTAAAATAAATTCTTATTTCATAAATAATTTTTTGTAGTGTCCTAATTTATTAATCTAAGTCATGGTTCGACTCCGCTCACCATGACAAAAGAATTTAAATTGTCATCCCGAGCGGAGTCGAGGGATGATTTATTCGTCAATGATTTAAGTAAATTAATACACTACCTAATGTTTAGAAGTTATGCATTTTCAAAATAATCAATTAAATTAATAATTGATATATGTACGATTAAATTAAATAAATCACTTCCATCATCTTAATGATCTCTTTTTGATCGATTTTTAGTTGGTTATTTAATGGAATACAAAAGGAAAAATTCTTAATTTCAGTTTCAATTTATTTAAAATTAAAAAGAATAATTTATGCATCTAGATGTACTGGTATTTGGCGCACACCCGGATGATGCCGAACTCTCAATGGGAGGTACAATTTATAAATTAACATCAAATAAACTAAAGGTCGGTATTATAGATCTAACAAAGGGTGAACTGGGGACGAGAGGTACGGCAGAAACCCGCCAGAGGGAAGCGTTTCAAGCAGCTATTATTTTAAAAGTTGCCGTAAGGGAAAATCTGCAGATACCTGATGGTAACATTGAAAATAACAAAGAAAATTTGGTCAAAATAATAATGACAATTAGGAAGTATAAACCTAAAATAATTTTTGCGCCGTACTTCAATGATCGTCATCCGGATCATATTGACGCAAGCCAGTTAATCAAAAGGGCTATGTTTTCAACAGGTTTGAGTAAAATTAAAACTTTCGACAAAGAAGTATCGCAGGAACCTTATAGACCTCAAAAGTTATATTATTTTATGCAGACATATACTTTTGAACCTTCTTTTATCGTTGACATATCGAATGAATTTGATACTAAAATGAAAGCCGTTAAAGCATACGAAACTCAATTTCATAATCCGAAAAGTACCGAGCCTGAAACATTTATAAGTCGACCCGTGTTTATAAATTATGTTGAATCAAGGTCGCACTTTTATGGATTCCAAATAGGTAAAAATTATGGAGAGCCGTTTTATTGTGAAGAGAAAATAGAATTGGATCTTGTAAAAATGATTAAAAGTTGAAAAAGAAATAATAACTAATTTTATTTAATAATTTCTAATTAAAAATCAAAGGAAATGCATGAAGAAGTTTATAGTTGTTTTTTTGTTGTTATTAATTGCAGGCTGTTCTCAAAAAAATAATGTAGTTAATTTAAAATCCGGTTTAAAATATGTGGATGATAAAAACGGTACAGGCGATGTAGCAAAGTCAGGAGATATTGTTACGATTAGCTTTTCAGGCTGGATAATTAAAGATTCAAAGGATTTATATAAGGATTGGAATAATGATACTTCAAAAAATAAATATTTAATTGCAACTACAAAGCACAGTCATAGACCTTATGTATATTCTCTAACTGAAAATTCTTTTATCAAAGGCAGCTACGAAGGTATTTCCGGAATGAAGGTAGGGGGAACAAGAACAATCATAATACCATCTGACTTAGCCTATGGTAAAAAAGGATTTGGCCCGGTACCTCCAAATACGGATATAAAACTTCAAGTACAATTGGTTAATGTAAAATTACCTGTTAAAGAATGGGTAGTAGACTCAACTAAAATTAAAACTACCAAAGACGGTTTAAAATATGCAATTGTTAAAGAGGGAACAGGTCCTAAAGCAAAAGCAGGTGATATTGTTACAGTTAACTACAGCGGATTTTTATTAAATGGTAAGAAATTTGACAGTTCGGTTGAAAGAGATGCCCCGATTACTTTTAAATTAGGTGCCCACACTGTTATACCCGGATGGGAGGAAGGTATTAAGTTGATGAATAAAGGCGCAAAAGCGCGATTGATTATCCCACCTTCATTAGGCTATGGAAATAGGGCAATGGGACCGATACCGGCAAATTCAACTCTTATTTTCGATGTCCAATTACTTAATATTAAGTAAATTTATTTCAAGCGAATGAGAAGTTTATTGCTTCTTATTCGCTTAATTAATTCTTTAAAAAATTATTTAACATAATAATCAATAAGTGAAATTACTTGGGGGTAATATCCTCTTCCAAATAAATTCAGATGATTTAACACATGATAAAGCTTATAAATATTTTCTCTAAACTCATATCCAGAAGATAATGGGAAAGACTCGTTATAAGCTTCATAAAATTGTGGACTAAATCCTCCGAAAAGCTTTGTCATAGCCAGGTCTGCTTCGCGATGCCCGTAATAAACTGCCGGATCTATTAGGGCGGCGTTTCCTTTTTCATCCACAATATAATTTCCACCCCACAAATCTCCGTGAAGAAGCGAAGGCTTTTCTTTACTTCCATTTAATATTTTTTCGATTTTATCTTCAAGCAAATTAATTTTTGATGCTAATTCTTTGGTAGCAAATCCGTTCTTTTCCGCAAGCTTTAATTGGAATAAAATTCTATTATTGAAATAAAATTTTGTCCAATTTTCTTTTTCATCATCATCAGCTACATTCTCTTGAATATTTGAGCCGATGAAATTGTTTTCATAAAATCCGAATGTGTTCCCAAGATACTTATGCATTTCTGCAAACTTGTGTCCGAAATCTTCAAAAAAATTTCTTGATCTATTCCCAGGGGATATAAATTCAATTAAAATATAAGTTTCGTTAAATTGAATAACGTGCGGGACTCTAATAGCATTTGATTTGTTTAGCTCGTTTAATCCATGAGCTTCTTTCTCAAACATATTTCCTGGATTGTTATTATTTAATTTAAGAAAAAATGAATTTCCCGAACTCATTATTAATTTATAAGCATCACTTATGCAGCCGCCGGAGATTGATTCCAAAGATTTAATGCTGCTTTTAGTTACATTTTCAATCTCCGATTTTATTTGATTGCTTAATCTCATTTTTTACCTTGTTAAGTAAATGCCTGCATCCGTCTTCAATCAAGTTTAAAACATATTCAAAACCTTCCGGTCCTTCATAATAAGGATCCGGCACTTCATTAACTTTATAATTTTCTATGAATTTTGCCATCTTAAATATTTTATCCTCATGTATTTTACCGGTGTCGAGTTTTTTAATACTTCTATAATTTGAATTATCCATTGTGACTATATAATCAAATTCATCAAAATCTTTTTGCGGATCGAACTGCCTGGATATGCTTGTTAAATCGTATCCTCTTTTTTTTGCATGAACCTTCATCCTGGGATCGGCACCTTCGCCTATATGATAATCCAGGGTTCCGGCAGAATCAACGGCTATTAATTCGTCTAAACCTTCATCCTTTATAAATGATGACATAACACCTTCGGCAGCAGGCGATCTGCAAATATTGCCGAGACAAACAAATAAAATCTTTATTTCTTTCATTAAAATTTATTTCTTATTCCTTATTAATTATATTTTAGAGCATTAAATATTTTCTATCTAAAAAAAAGAATTTTGGTAGTGTGCTAATTTGCTAAAATTATTAACGAATAAATCATCCCTCGACTCCGCTCGGGATGACAATTTGAATGCATTTGTCATGGTGAGCGGAGTCGAACCATGAATTGGATAAGCAGATAAGGACATTACCAGAATTTTCGAATTCATTAATAAAAAAGTAAAATATGATAAAAAAAATACTGATAATTTTTATACTTTCGGTTATTTTTTCTCACAAAATTATTGCACAGTATATTTATCCTAAAAGGGAACTTAGAGGTGCATGGATTGCTACGGTTGCCAACATCGATTGGCCGAAAACACCTTTTGAATCATCCGGTCAGAAGATAAGTGAGTTGAATGCAATTTTTGATAGTTTAAAAGCTGCGGGGATAAATACGGTTTATTTCCAAGTCAGAACCGAGTGTGATGCACTATATAAATCATCTTATGAACCGTGGTCCTATTGGCTGACAGGTGAACAGGGCAAAGCTCCTAATCCTTTTTTTGATCCGCTGGCTCTCGCAATTTCCGAAGCGCACAGGCGCGGGATGGAAATACAAGCATGGTTGAATCCTTATCGTACGGTTAAAAAAGTAGGCGAATATAAAATTGCCGGTTTACATATTTCCAAGACACATCCAAAATGGATTTTAAATTTCAAAACTTATAAAATGCTGAATCCCGGTATTCCGGCAGTTCGGCATTACATTGCAAAAATAGTTGCCGATATTGTTAGAAGGTACGACGTTGATGGTATTCATTTTGACGATTATTTTTATCCATATTCTCCACATATAACTAATCAAGATGTGGCAGCATTTAGAATGTATAAAGGAAAATTTAATAATATTGATAATTGGAGAAGAAACAATATCAATCAAATGATAGCTGAAGTTTACCATACAATAAAATCCATTAAGCCGAAAGTTCAGTTCGGAGTTGGGCCATTCGGCATTGTTGAAAATAAATTTGCCGGGACCAAGGGATATGAATCCTATAAAGAGAATTATTGTGATCCGTTAAGCTGGATTAAGAGTAAAACTGTAGATTATGTTACTCCTTTGATATACTGGGCAATTGGAAATTATAATGCAAATTATGCAAAATTGCTGCCGTGGTGGTCATCGGTTATTGATGGAAGGCGGTTATTCATCGGAATATTTTCTTCAAAGATGGCTTCACCGGAATATAAGGGCAATCCCTCCGAACTTGAAAATGAGATTAGATTGAGCCGTCAAATGATTAATGTTAGCGGAAGCGCATTTTTTAGCGCAAAATCCATAACCGAAAATTATTCTCATTTTGCCGATTCTCTAAAATTATATTATAAATATCCTGCACTAATTCCTACAATGCCGTGGATAGATTCCACAGCGCCTCTTCCACCGACAAATTTATCCGCAGCAGGCGATTCCTCGGCTGTAATTTTAAGATGGAATAAGCCGGCATTAGCTCCGGACGGCGATTCCGCTTATCATTATGTAATCTATCGCTTTAATCAACAGAATGACATTGATATGGATGATGCAACACATATTTTACAAATAATCGCCGGCTCAAAAAATTATTTTAGGGATTCGTCGGCAGACGCTTTAAATAGTTCTCATGTTTATTTAGTAACTTCATTAGATAGAATGAATAATGAAAGCAAAGCAGCAGTTGTAATTTATTCTCCCGGTAAAAAATAATTATAGATTTTAATGCTAAATTGATCCTAAATTTTGTAATTGTTATAAAAGTGTATACTCTTGTTTATTTTTCCCTTCTTTAATTATTTCTACTATTAACTATCATTGATTTAAGAATTAAAAACATTTACATTTATATTTAGAAGCGGATAAATCTTTTTAATTATACTCAATCAGATTTGATATTAAATCTTAAGGAGAAGATATGGCTTATATAATAACAAAGTTATGTAAGGATTGTAAAGATATAGCTTGTACACAGGTTTGTCCTGTCGATTGTATTTATGAATATAAAGGTGATGATCCGACAATACCTAAAAACCAACTTTTAATCGATCCCGATGAATGTATAGACTGTAATGCTTGTGTTCCCGAATGTCCCTGGGAAGCAATATTTGAAGAAGATATGGTTCCGGATGTATTTAGAGAGGATATAGAGATTAATGCAAGAATAGTCGGTAAAAAACGATTTGTTCCCAAAAGGCCTGAAGATCAAAAAAATCCGACGCCTGAAGAGATTGAAGCCAACAAATTAAAATGGGAATACAGCGAATGAATGATTTTATAAAACTCACTGAAGTTACGCAGTTGTCATGCTGAACTAGATTCAGCATCTAAAAGTAGCTTAAAAATGCAGATTCCGAATCAAGTTCGGAATGACAATGATCAAACTTTTCTCATTTTGCTTAACTTCTTAAAACTTACTAAAATTTTTTTCTAGATCTAAATAGAGTCTATTATTTTTCTAATCCCGAAATTGTAACTACCAACCTCCGGGAACCTCCGTAATTCCTATGCTCGCAAAGATAGATCCCTTGCCAGGTTCCCAAATTCAATCGGCCGTTAGTTATAGGTATCGACAAACTATTTCCTAAGATCACTGATTTAAGATGAGCAGGCATATCATCCGAACCTTCGGTATCGTGCCGGTAGTAAGGCGCATTTTCCGGTGCTATTTTATTAAAGTGAGTTTCCATATCAATTCGTACGGTAGGATCCGCATTTTCATTTATTGTAAGTGAAGCCGAAGTATGTTTTATAAAAATGTATAAAATACCAATGGAAATATTTTTTACTTCCGGTAATTGATTTAGTAATTCATTTGTGATTAAATGAAAACCCCGTTTCTTTGATTCTAAAGCGATTTCTTTTTGATACCAATTCATTAAAAATATTATATGGAAATTTAAGAATTATTATTCCGGAACATGTACAAGAAAATATTCCTTGGCCGATTCTCCGATTAATCTTGCTTCTGTTACAGTCATATGCATTTCGTCCGGTGTTTCATCTTCATGTCCGGCTTCAATTACTGCCAGGTCCGAATTTTTTGCGTTCTTAACCAATTCTTCGCAATAAGCAGTATCGCCTCCGTAACAGATCTTTATTCCTTTATAAGAGAATTTAAAACCGACTGCCGGAACCAGCCGAGTTGTTATACCGTCATGCAGAAATTCCTTATGAACAACCGGAAACGGTTTTACCGTAACTCCTTTGTTCTTAAAACTTTTGCTGTCACTTATTATTTTTAAATGAATATCATAAGGTAATGTCTTAGAATAAACTTTTTTAAATGCATTATAAATGCTTTCAATTTCAACACAGCCGCTGGGGTAGTGAATATTTATGGGAGATTTTTTGTGCATTACTCTCATATAAGTTAATAACGACCAAACTCCTCCAACATGATCGTGATGACCGTGAGTGATATATAAATCTGAAATGCCAAGAATATTATTTGTTCCTATTTCTTTGTTTAAATCTCTAAGAATACCGTCACCGGGATCGACAACAAAATGTGACTTATCTGCTTTTATTAATATTCCGGTGGCAATATTAGGGATGGAACAGAAAATCTTAATTGAAAAATTTTCTTTATTCCATTTTAACGGATACTTTTGATGGATCATACTTTCAATAAATATTTTTGATTAATTATATTCAGCTTTTGTTTTGATAATATTCGCAATTCTTCGGATCCTTGCATCTTGCAAAAATATTAAATGAATAATTTTCAACTATAAATCCGTATTCATCGCTAATTTCTTTAGGAAGTTCTTTTATCTTGGAATTTGTAAACTCTACAATTCTTCCGCAATCCATACAAATTAGATGATCGTGACGTTGTTTCTTATAGTTATTTTCATATTTAGTTAAATTGTCGCCGAAGTTTCTTTTTATTAATAATTCACATTGCACTAAAAGTTCGAGAGTATTGTAAACTGTAGCTCTGGATACTCTTGATTTCTGATTTTTCATTTGAATAAATAGATCATCTGCTTGAAAGTGCCCTTTATAATCTAAGGCCGCTTCCATTACCTCAAATCTTTCGGGAGTAATTCTATTTTTTGCACTCTTTAGGAATTCTTTAAAAATTGCTTCTGCTTGTTGATTTTTCATTTTTAGAATTGTTCATTATTATTAAAAATATAACCGTCTATTGTTATTATCAAGACAGTTTGCTGTATAACAATACCAAATATGATAATTGTTTTCGTGTTGTGACTTCGCTGTAAAGCGAGATAAAAATGTTTTAATTAATCCCTATTAGTCTTAAACCATTTACGACAATAAAAGTAAAAAAATATGCTCCTATTGTAAATAAAAATAATTGAAGCATAGGAAGTCTCCAGCTTCCTGTTTCTTTTCTCGAAATTGCCAGAGTTGAAATACATTGTAATGCAAAAATGAAATAAATAATGAGACCTATAATAGTAGCGGTGGTGAATAATTTTTTACCGGTTCCCGCAATTGTAGCCTGTCTCATCTCTCTTAAAATAGATGTTTGAAGTGTCCCTTTGTCTCCGGTAACTTTAAAAATTAATGCAAGCGAACTTACAAAAACTTCTCTTGCTGCGAATGTTGGAATTAGCGATACACCGACTCTCCAGTCCATGCCGATAGGCTTCATAATCGGCTGAATAAATTTACCCAAGTCTGCAGCATAAGAATTTGATATTCTCTCCGAACTGATCAGCTGCTCGGCCTTTTCCTGAGTTAAATTGTAAGTGTTTACTTTGGGATTACTATCCGGGAAATAAGTTAAAAACCAAATTATGATAGATAAGAATAAAATTACGGTTCCTGCTCTTTTAATATAAGACATGGAACTATGATATGTGTTTGTTGCGACTACTTGAAGTTTTGGAATTCTATAAGTCGGTAGTTCCAGTATAAATGAAGAATTATCTTCTTCCTTAATTATAGTTCCTCTGAATTTATTGGCTATTCCTGCAACTACGGCAGAACTTATGATACTGAATAAATATATGCCTGCTAATGCCAAACCGGCTAACCAAGACTTATCCATAGGGAAAAGAAATGCTAATAGGAGAGCATAAACGGGTAGCCGCGCACTGCAGCTAAGCAGGGGAATTATAAAGATTGTAAGCAATCTTTCTCTTTTATTAGGAATAGTTCGTGTTGCCATTATGGCAGGGATAGCGCACGCAAAACCGGATAACATTGGGACAAAAGATCTTCCGTTTAAGCCGATTTTTGATAACGGCTTATCGATAAGCATAGCACCTCTGGCAAGATATCCTGTATCTTCCAGCAAGCCGAGAATTAAAAATAAAATAATTATCTGTGGAAGAAAAACCAATACTGCACCTGTTCCGCCTATAATACCGTTGGCTAAAAAATTCCCCATCCAATTATTACCAATTAAGATTAAAGCTTCAGATGATAAATAACCAAACAGATCATCTACCAATTCCATCAGCGGCTGGGCAAGCCAAAATATTGATGTAAAAGTTAACGACATTATTAAAAAGAATAATACTAAGCCCCAAACTTTATGAAGCAGAATCCTATCAATTTTTACCGTCGTATTGTCAAGAGTATTGTTATGATTTTGAATTTTGTTGTTCAGCACATTTAATTTTTTATTTGCGTTCTTTATACTCGCAAAGTTTTGGTCCTCACCCAAATCCGCAATCACATTGTGTTCTATTTTCTCAATCTCTTTGTAAAAGTCAATAAGCTTTTCTATAGGTAAACTATCCTTTAGTCGAATAATATTAACCTTTTCTTTTTCTTTAACTGCGTTAAGATTTTTTTCTATTTCTTTTATAAGGTCTTCAACACCGATTCCGGTTCTTCCGTCTATTTTTACAACATCACAATTTAATTCTTCACGCAGCTTCGATATAGAAATATCTTTTCCTCTTCGGTTAAGAATATCCGTCATAGTAAGAGCTACAATTACGTTAAATTTCGATTCGATTAATTGCTTTGCTAATAGTAAGTGCCTGGATAGCTGACTTGCATCAATTGTTACAATTATTAAGTCCGGAACACCGAAAGTAGGATGTGAATACAATGAATTAATAGAGATCCTTTCATCAGGTGAATTCGGAATTAAACTAACTATGCCGGGAGAGTCTAATATTCTGCCCTCAAGATTATATTTTTTTTGTATTTTACTTATGGAATATTCTACAGTGGCGCCGGGATAATTAACTGTCTTATAGTTTTTCCCGCTTAAAAAATTAAATAGGGTTGTCTTACCGGAATTTGGAGGGCCAACAAGAGTGATTAAGGGTTCGGTCTCAATAGTTTTCGTTATCATAAAATTTTTATACACACAGCTTCATCTTTTCTTATTGCAACTATCGTCCCACGTACTGAAAAGGCAAGAGGATCATTAAATAAAGACATATTTATTAATTGTATCTCTTGACCCGGAGTAAAACCAAATTCCAATATTCTTCTAGAAGAAGGGTGTGAACCGTCAATTCCGTTTATAATTCCTTTTTCTCCGTACTTTAATTCAGCTGCAGTTCTCATCATTTACCTTTACTAAAACCCCATATTATTAAGATTTAGTCTTCATAAAAATAGGGCATTTTGATTAAAAAATCAATAAATAATTTTTTAATATATTAATAATTACCACTATAAATATAAAATTTTATTTAAATTTGAAGAAAATTTTAACAAATATTTTGGCTAATAAGCTTTTAAATGAATAAATTTAAAATAATAGCATTTGAATAAGCATTTGGTACCATTTTAGTGCAAAGAATTTAAAAAACATAAAATCCATAAATACTATGTCTTCAAAATCCGATAAACAAAAAACAAATTCAATTAATAGCGAAACAAGTGCATTATACAAGTTTGATTTAAAAACAAAAAAGTATATTTACTTTAGCAAGGAAATTGAAAATATAACAGGTTATTCAACTAATGATCTAAATATTAACGGATTTGAAAAAATTATTCTTGATAAAAAAGGCATTTCTAAATCTAAAGAGAAAGACCTCAATATTTCTAAGGTTTTTTCCACATTTTCTGCAGATTATCTGATAAGAACAAAAGAAGGGGAGAAAAAATGGGTATCTGATAAATATATTTTTGAAAAAGATGATGAAGGAAAAAATAGTTATAGAACGGGAATTATTTCTGCAATATCTGGAAGTGGAGAAGCGTTTAAAAATGGTTTTTTAGAATGCGGCGATTTGCATAAAATATTGGATCTGGCCGATGTCACTATCATTGTACTGGATAAAAAAGGAAATATTACTTTTGTTAATAAGCCCGGCTGCATGCTTTTAAATTATGAGATTAGTGATCTGAAAGGGAAGAACTGGTTTGATAATTTTATACCTAAGGGAACCGGGAAAGAATTAAAGATCAAATTTGAAAAAATCTTTAATAATGAAGAGGAATTTATTGAATCAATTGAGTACCCTGTTTTGCTGCATTCCGGCGAAGAAAAATTTATAAGATGGAGGAATTCGTACTTAAAAGATGAAAATGATAATCCTGTCGGAATTGTCAGCAGCGGTATGGATATTACTGAGATAAAGAAAGATGAAAAAATACAACAAATAATTTACAAAATTCTACAGGCAGCAAATTACGAAAGTAATTTAAATGAATTCTTTAAATATATTCATTCATCGGTCGGCGAACTGATGCCTGTTGATAATTTTTATATTTCGTTGTATGATAAAGAAAATCAGGTGATCACTTTCCCTTATTTTATTGATCAGGTTGACGAAGCTTTTCCTCCAAAAAAATTCGGCAAGGGACTTACAGAGTATATTTTAAGAACAGGGGAATCGATGCTTATAGATAGAATTACCGATGAAGAATTGGTAAGAAAGGGAGAAGTTGAAATGGTTGGTTCGCCTACAAGAATTTGGCTCGGTATCCCGCTTAAAATTGCCGATAATACAATTGGTGTCCTTGTAGTTCAGGATTATAATTCTGATAAAACTTACGGAGAGAAAGAACAGAAAATTTTGGAAATGATATCTTATGCAATTTCCAGAGCAATTGAAAGAAAGAGAGTTGAACAGGAACGTGCGGAATTAATTGAAAAACTAAAAGAGTTAAACGCTTCCAAAGATAAATTGATATCCCTAATTTCTCACGATCTTCGAAGTCCGTTTAATTCATTATTGGGCTTTTCGGAAATTTTAACTACCGAATATGACACGTTAACACACGATGAAATCCAGGAATATTTAAAAGTAATTTACGAGGCTTCGAATAACTTATACGGAATGACGAATAACCTGCTTCATTACTCGCGTATACAAATGGGGCGGTTTGATTTTAAGCCCAAGACTTTGAAGTTAATTAAAATTATTAATCGTTGTTTAAATCTGCTGAAAGGGAATGTTGTTAAGAAGCAAATAAATTTATCTTTAGATGTTGATAAAAACTTGGAAGTGTTTGCCGATGAAGATATGTTGAATTCGGTTATTCAAAACCTAACTTCAAATGCTATAAAATTTACAAATAAAAACGGAGATGTTAGCATATCTGCAAAAGAGATTAAGGATGTTTCCGGTAAAAATTTAGTGGAAATTACCATAAAAGATACCGGAGTTGGAATTAGTCAGGAAGACTTAAAGAAAATAAAGAAAGATTCAATTTTTTCGACACCTGGTACTGAAAGAGAATACGGTACGGGATTAGGCTTAGTTTTGGTTAAGGAATTTATAGAAAAAAATGGCGGTAAAGTTTGGATTAACAGCATTTTGAATGAAGGGACCACATTTACTTTTACTCTTCCTGAACCTTAATAATTTATTATTTCTTTCCTACCGTTGAATAACTGTTCTCCCTCTTCATTTAAATGCTTACCCATTAATATTTGTTACACAGCACAATTTTGAACACTTACTTCATTGATTATGCAAAAAATTTTAATTAAATATTGTTTGGATTTATCAATGATTGAATTAATTTTTTAAAAGTATTGCAAACCTTAAAAGATTTTTATGAAATTTCAAAGATAATTCCAATGTATGTAATAAAATTAAATTCTGTAAACCAAACATCCGAAAAGGGAAAGAAAAATAATAAAAAATAAGGAGGAAGTCGTGTCAGCAAAAAAAATTCTGATGATAGTTGGCGATTTCGTCGAAGATTATGAAGTGATGGTGCCGTTTCAAATATTAACTATGGTTGGTCACCAGGTAGATGCCGTATGCCCGGATAAAAAAGCCGGAGATACTGTAAAGACTGCAGTACACGATTTTGTTGGTGATCAAACTTATGTAGAATTAACCGGTCATAGATTTAAACTGAATGCGGATTTCGATAAAGTTAAACCTGAAAAATATGATGCGCTAGTGATCCCTGGCGGAAGAGCTCCCGAATACTTGCGTTTAAATAAAAGAGTTATTGATATTGTTAAAAATTTTGAAAACAAACCTATTGCTGCTATTTGTCATGGACCTCAAATATTAGCGGCAGCGGATATGTTGAAAGGCAAACATATGATTTCTTATCCTGCAGTAGGCCCGGAATGTAAAATAGCCGGTGCAAATTACGGAGAAATTAGTGCCGGTGCGGATAATGCCGTAACCGACGGCAATTTGGTGACGGCGCCTGCCTGGCCTGCTCATTCGCAATGGATGAAGCAATTTTTAAAAGTACTCGGTTCGACTGTAGAACCTTAAAATTTTGCGAAAATGAAAAAAAGCTAATATGTTAAATAAAACTAAAACTATACTAAAAATTGAGATTTACTTCTAAATAAATTAACCTCTTTTTGTGATATGCGTTATTAATTAATTTATACCAAGATTTTAACATTGAAAAATTTTCTAAATTTTTGTATATAAAAACATAGTTCATACATTTTAAATAAGGTGCACTAATTATTCTCCTTAATATACTGCTTTTTGATTAGTTAAAATAATATAGAAAATTAAAAATCTTAAATGTAACCCCGTAATAAAACATTTAATGATTTTAACATATAAGGAGATAGTAATGGAGACAATTTTTGATCATAATGTTACAGGGGTAGAACTGGAAGTATTGAATTCTTTCATCCCAAGCAGACTCATCAGAAGTAAAGAAAAATATATGGTTAATATTGATAAGGATAAAAGTAATGCGGATCTTTATCACCTTTATATGCTTCGTGGTGAGAATAAAAAAGCCGAATTATATCTGAAAAAAATAAAAGATCCTGAATACAAATATATCCTTTCATCATTTTAATTTAAGGAATTATGTCTATTTTTAATATAAATATTGAATAGAGGGATTATTTTTATAATCCCTCTATTCAATATATCTTATTGAAAGAGAATACATAATTAAATCCTAATCAATAAAAATCTAAATTAGGACTCAAGATCTTTCTTCATAATTTCAAATTCTTCCTTTGTAATCTCACCGTTTGCGTACCTGCGTTTTATAATATCAAGTGGAGTATCTCTAACCCGTTGGTTGTTGTTATTTTTTTGATTTCTATTTGATCCATGAACTATTACCCAGACAATCAAGAGAATTACCGCTATCCGGAAAATCCAGCTAAACCAAAGACCTCCTAAGAAAAATTCTTCAAACATAAACTAATCCCTTTTTAATAATTTGTTTTAAATTTTGTCTTAAAGTATCACTTTGAATAGAATGAGGATTTTTTGCCCAAATGTCCAGGAGATATCTGATTCCCCCGAATAAAAAATAACAAAAAATTTTTATATCTATATTTTTATTTATGATTCCTTCATTCATTCCGTCTTTTAAAATTTTTTCACCGTCTTGGAGAAATTGATTATAGTATTTTATCCAGCGGTGATATGATTTGGGAATATTAATTTGATCGTTTACAAATACTATCGCTAAATTTTGGTCGGCGGTAAAGAGATCGAAAAAATAATCAATTAGTAAGTTTATCTTTTCAATCGGGGTAAATTTATTATCGCTTACCAGTAATGAAATTTTTTGAAAAAGCTGTTTCCATATATTTTCAAATATCATATTAAGAATCGCTTCTTTACTTTCAAATTTGGATTGTATAATATCTACGGTAGTATCAGCTGATTTCGCAATTTTGTTAAAATCGGAATTGTGAAAACCTTCTTGTGCAAAAACCTTTATTGCGGCATCCAGTATTTTATTCTCTATATCAATTTCTATCTTTTTCACCCTAGGATAAAAATATAATTTTATTATTAAAATTTTTCTGTTTTTTATTAATAAAATATTTTTTACATAAAGATTAAAATAATAAATTGAACCTTCGATAATATAATATTAGCGGATTAAATTTTGTAGCTATTATAATTAAAAAATTTTATAAATAACATGAATTAATTAATAGGACTTTTTCGATTGATAAGAAAGATATTTATTACAATTATCGGTTTGTTTATCATTATCACGGCTTCTATTGCCGTCCTTTATTTTCAGAAGCCTGATTTTACATATTTAAACTTAGTACAAAGATATGCAGCTAGAAAAGTGGCCGAACGCTTTGATAAAACAATAAATAAAATGCCGAAAGATAAACGTACGATAGTTGACTATGATACTCTGATGAATAGTCTGGATCCTATAGAAAGAGATTTCGCATCCAGGATTTTTGATATTGATCCTAAAAAATTAGGATTTAAAGGTCCGTTTTATTCAATGAACAAGCCATATGATTTAATTGAAATTCCTTCTGTTGAAGAAGGAAACAGACAAACATGCATTCAGTATTGTCCGAAGCATTCATATAAAGATTATCTGAAAATGACTGCTCAAATGCAGAAGGATATCGGTAAAAAATTATATATCGATTCCGGTTATCGTTCACCGGGAAGACAGGCATATCTTTTCTTTCACTATTTAACAACAAGCAGTAAGTATTCGTTAAAAGAAAATGCGAAACGTATCGCAATGCCGGGTTACAGCGAACACGGCAGCCCAACCGACAATGCTGTTGATTTTTGTACCAAAGACGGTATTGGTGATTTAAGCGGTCGCCAATCAGCAAATGACTTTACTAAGCTTCCCGAATACAAGTGGATGCTGAAAAATGCAGCTAAATATAATTTCTATTTATCTTATCCCGAAAATAATAAATGGGGTGTCGCTTTTAAACCCTGGCACTGGCATTGGGAAAAGAAATAAATTAATTATTCGATATTCTATTATTCATCTGTTTTAACAGAGTAAACATATAGCTTAATAAGATTCCTGCTGAAACCAGCCATTGAATGTTTCCGCTAAAAAAAATAGGGCATGTTATCTGCACCAAAACCAGCACAATTAATAATCCTGCTATTCTTGTAAAAGAGCCCGGCATAATCATAAAATTGTTCTTGAGTTTACCCTCTCTTTGCAATTTTTTATTCTTCAACAGAGCCTGGTTTTGAACTAATCCGAATAATAATCCTATTACTCCGCCGGTTATTAAAGCAAGTATGGAAAATAAAAGTGAAAATGATTGACTGTTCATTATTTTATCTTTCTACATTAAAACTAAAAAAATTGTGTGAGGATAAATTCCTCACACATTTAACATCTAATTTAAGTTCTCGGATGCGTAATTTCTGCAGCTTTATCCATTTCAAATCCGTTATACCCAAGAACTCCCATTTCCGGAATATCCAGTCCGTCAATTTCAACTTCTTGAGGTACACGGTTACCAATTAATTTCTCGATTGTTTTAAATACAACATATGATATAATTGAAAGAGTAACAAAGCAGGTAATTACACCAATAAGTTCGGCTGCGAATTGACCCAATCCTCCGCCATAAAATAATCCTCTTACGGTACCTGCAACGCCGTTCCATCCGTCTCCATATGTTCCGTCGGCAAATAACCCGATTGCCAAGCACCCCCAGGCACCGTTAACACCGTGAACTGAGATTGCACCAACAGGATCATCAATTTTTAATTTATCAAAAAAGAAAACTGATTCAACAACCAGAACTCCCGAAACTAATCCTATCACAACGGCGCCGGCAGCACTGACGAACGCGCATGGAGCTGTTATTGCAACCAGACCAGCTAACATCCCGTTTGCCATCATTGAGGGATCCGGTTTTTTTGTGCGGAACCACCACATCCAGAGTGTTGCCGCTAATGCACCGGTCGCACTTGCCAGCATAGTATTTACAGCAATAACACTAATTCGTAAATCTGTTCCTGCCAAAGTTGAACCGGGATTAAACCCGAACCATCCGAAAGCAAGAATAAAAGTTCCGATAATAGCCATAGGTATACTATGCGGTGGCACGGGATTTATACTTCCGTCTTTATTATACTTACCGTATCTTGGGCCAAGGAGCCATGCATAAATTAAACCGATTACACCACCTTGCATATGGACTACAGAGGAACCTGCAAAATCTACATGGCCGTGTCCCAATCCGAAATTAGTACCTAATTGAGCCAGCCATCCGCCGCCCCATACCCAGTTTCCAAAAATTGGATACATTATACTTCCTATGAAAATGCCATAAATCATAAAAGCAGAAAATTTCCATCTCTCTGCAGCAGCGCCGGTTGGAATGGTAGCTGTTGTATCCATAAAAACCATTTGGAACAAGAATAATGTAAATACTGCGGTATCATAGCCGGCACCTTTTAAGAAAAATCCGCTCCAGCCCAACAGCCCGAATGGTTTTCCAAAAAGGTTAATTGTTATTTCATGACTTAATCCCGCGTATCCTCCAAGCGTTCCCAGCGATCCTATTCCGCCGAACATAAAAGCGAAACCGCAAATGTAAAATCCCAGCATACCTAAGGGATAAATCATAAAATTCATTGATATTGTATGAGCCACATTTTTTGCTCGAGTTAAGCCTGCTTCTACCATTGCAAAACCTGCTTGCATAAACATTACTAGGAATCCTGTAATTAGAGTCCACATAAAGTTAATGGCTACTCGGTTATGTCCTGCAGCGTCTCCGACTTCGGTTAAAGTTGGATGGCCAGGAGTTGCAGCCGGAACATCGTTTATTGTACCGGTTTTTGTCCCGGAGGGATCTGGTACATTGCCTGCATATGCAACTGCCGGTAGAGCAGCATTCATTACTGTCAGTATAAGGACAATGTACACGAATACATTGAAGAATTTAGATATTCTCATTTTGACTCCATTTATTGTTTTTAATTAAAAAGAATAGACTGATCCAATTAAGATTGTGTTTTGATTATTCTTAGCCAAATTTCCTGTATTGTCTTCAAATGCAGATACATTTGACCAATCTCTTCTAAATTCTATTCGAGTAAATAAATCATCGGTAAATGAGTACTGGTATGTAATAGTAATTTCCTTTAAATCTTGAATAAGTCCTGTTGTAAAACCATTTTGATCATTGTATACTTCAGCACGTAATCCCAGATAGGATTTTTTATCGATAGAATATTTTCCAGTTATTGCGGCTCCTTTCCAAACAGCAGTTCCGTTTGGAGCCAATGCTTCTTCTCCATAATCCGCGTTAATAGTAAAAAATAAAGCATCTGCGGCTTGATAGTTAATAATAGTATCGAATACATTTCTTTTTTTTGTGCTGTTGGTTTCTTCGGGTCCGCCGATCCAGTTTTCAATAAAAGTAAAAGAAGAAGTAGGCGACCAGCTAATTTCCGCACCTAATGTTTTCCCTTTATTATTATCAACAATATTGTTCCACCCGTTATATAGATAGAGAGTTGCATTAAACTCATCACTAAAAGGATAATTTGCAGATATCCCCAAATGATAGAACGGTATAGCGTAGGCAAAAAGAATAGATCTGCTGTAATTGATATTGCCAGAGGTTTCAATTACTTCGCCGCCCATATGTGTTACCAATTTACCGGCGTTTATAGTTAATCCGTTTCCCCAGGGGACTACTGCAGTCAAATAGGCATCTTCCACATTTCTTAAGGATTTTTCTCCTCCTAAGCTTGCATCACTATTGACAATATCCATGGTTTGTCCGAATCCAAGATCAATTCTAAATCCGACCGGTGAGGCAGATTTCTGCAGGACAAGTTTGGCAAAATTTAAATTGAATTGATTTTCGTATATATCAAAATTTCTATAATCATTAATATGGCTTGCAGGATTATTGAAATTTTTACTAAAGTTTACATCTACCATACCGCTTATTGAAAGAGGATTTGATACAGTATCTTTAGTTTGAGAGTAACTGATATTTGCCATCGTTAAGAAAATTAAACTTGCAAACAATGCATTTTTCTTAGTTATAAATGTTTTTTTCATATTAATCCTATTTTGTTTAAAATTATTAGAAAGCACTCTCACCTGTTTCTTCTGTCCTCACCCTTATTACTTCATCAATTGTAGAAACAAATAACTTACCGTCCCCGACCTGCCCCGTCTTTGCTGCTTTAACAATAGCTGCAATAGCAGTTTCCAGAGAGCTATCCGGTACAATAACTACTATTAAGATTTTAGGAATAAAATCAATTTGATATTCCGCGCCCCTATAAACCTCTGTTTGACCCTTTTGCCGCCCGATTCCTCGTACCTCTAAAATCGTCATCCCTTTTAAGCCTGCCTCGATCAGTGATTCCTTCACCTCGTCAAGTTTATGAGGTCTGATGATTGCTTCGATTTTTTTCATGTGATGTGTTCCTTCTTTTTATTATAGATTATGATTTGGTTATGTCTCATTACGAATTACAAATAGTATAAAATGTTAAATGATAGAATCAGATTATCCTTAAATTATAAAAAATAAAGGTAAGCTAACCTTATTTTATAAGGTAAATTAAAATATCTACATTAATTATTAAGAAAATAATTGGAATTTGTCAAGTTTATTTTAATAAAAAATTAAAATTTCCATAATAAATTAAGTTTTGTGATAATTTTGGCATAAAAATTTTCAATCAAATTGTATGTTTAAACCTAAATTCTAAAAAGTTATAAGAATTTAACTTTTTGCATTTATTTCGCTTGCTCTTTATATTTGAAACTTAAATTTTAACATTGAAAATCTTAAAACGGTTAATTTTGATAAAAGATTTAGCTCAATATGTCGGTCAGGAAGTTACTCTTAAGGGGTGGCTTTATAATAAACGTTCAAGCGGTAAAGTTAAATTTATAATACTCAGAGACGGATCTGGACTTCTTCAATGTGTATTTTTTAAAGGAAATGTATCGGAAGAAGTATTTGAAACTGTGGATAAAATTGGTCAGGAATCTTCTATTGAAGTTAAAGGTAAAGTTAAAGTTGAGTCGCGCGCGCCCGGCGGATATGAACTTGATGGTGTTGATTTGAAAATTATCTCCGAAGCACATGATTATCCCATCACACCAAAAGAACACGGTGTTGAATTTTTAATGGATAACCGTCACCTTTGGTTAAGGTCGAGTAAACAAGTCGCTATACTTCGAATAAGACACAGACTGGTTAAAGCAATAAGAGATTTTTTTGATAAACGCGGATTTACGTTAATGGATCCGCCTATTTTAACTCCTGCTGCGTGCGAAGGAACTTCTACACTGTTTGAAACTAATTATTTTGACCTTGGCAAAGCGTATCTTACTCAATCAGGACAATTATATGCTGAAGCTGGAGCTATGGCTTTAGGAAAGGTTTATACGTTCGGTCCCACTTTCCGTGCAGAAAAGTCTAAAACAAGAAGACATCTTACTGAATTTTGGATGGTGGAACCTGAAGTTGCTTTTGCTGATTTATATGATGATATGGATTTAGCGGAAGAGTTTCTTGAATATGTGGTTCAAACAATACTTAAAGAGAAAGAAGAAGAACTTAAAGTTTTGGAACGTGATACTACTATATTAAAGAATGTTAAAAAGCCGTTACCTCGAATTTCATATGATGAAGCTGTTGATATATTGAGAAAGAATAATATTGAATTTGAATATGGCAATGATCTGGGCGGAGGAGATGAAACCATAGTATCAAGCCAGTTTGATAGGCCTGTTATGGTACACCATTATCCTGCCGAAGTTAAAGCGTTTTATATGAAAAGAGATCCTGGAAACGATAAGTTTGCAATGGCGGTCGATGTATTGGCTCCGGAAGGTTATGGTGAAATTATAGGCGGCAGTCAGAGAGAAGATGATTATAATACTTTATTGAAAAGAATTAAGGAACATAACCTGCCCCAAGAAGCTTTTGAATGGTATCTGGATTTGAGAAGGTACGGTTCTGTACCGCATTCGGGTTTCGGCTTAGGTTTGGAAAGAACTGTTGCCTGGATTTGCGGCTTAGAGCATGTTAGAGAAACAATCCCTTTCCCAAGATTGATTTATAGAAATACTCCTTGATGGTTTGGGTTTAGTTAACTCTTTTTTTATAACCTAAACATGATTAATAAATAATGTCTTTAGAATTAATTTTATTTATACTATTTGCATTTATAGCGGCTGTTTCTGCCGTAATTATGATAACGCGCTCAAATCCTGTAATAAGCGCATTATTTCTTGTTTTAAACTTTGCAGCTTTGGCAGGGCTCTATCTTTTATTAAACGCACAATTTATTGCAGTTGTTCAGGTAATTGTTTATGCTGGAGCAATAATGGTGCTATTCCTTTTTGTAATAATGCTTTTAAAACCGGAAAAGGAAAAATTTTTCAGTTCTCATCCTCAAGTAAAAGTACTTGCTATTGCAATTGCTGTTTTGGTTTTCCTTCAGCTTGTTTACATGATATTTCTGTCAAAGCCTTTAGCGTCCGTTAATCCTACAGTTGCTGCAAGTGTAAAAGCAGGCACAATAGAACAGATCGGAAGAGAATTATATACTAATTATATTTTACCTTTTGAGGCTGCGGGATATCTGCTTCTTGCAGCTACGATTGGTGCTTTAGTTTTAGCTAAAAAGAAATTTGAATAATATTATGACAATACCAATAGAATATTTTTTGATTTTGAGTGCTTTCATGTTTATCGTTGGCGTAACAGGAGTTTTAACAAGACGAAATGCAATTATTGTCTTTATGTCTGTTGAGCTTATGCTTAATTCTGCAAATCTTACTTTGGTAGCTTTTTCGTCTTATATGGGAAATTCCGTCGGACAATTATTTGTATTTTTTGTTATGACGGTAGCTGCAGCAGAAGCTGCTGTAGGCTTAGCTATTATAATTGCTTTGTTCAGAAATAAATTAACACTGAATATTGATGAAGTTAATATCCTTAAATGGTAAGCTTCAAAATTAAATTAGAAATTTTTTGCAAATAATAATTTATGATTCATATAATTTACTTAACCGTCCTTCTGCCGCTTCTGGGATTTATTTTTAACGGTCTCTTCGGAAGCAAAATTAAAAATGAGAAAGTAGTAGGTGCAATCGGCAGCGGAACTATCGGATTATCATTTTTAATTATGCTGGGAGCTTTCTTCCAAACATTGGCTTTACCTGTCGATCAAAGACAAACAATTGTTAATCTTTTCAGTTGGCTTCATGTCGGCGGATTAAATATTAATGTAGCTTACCAGGTAGATCAATTGTCGTTGGTAATGGGATTAATTGTAACCGGCGTCGGATTTGTCATACATGTTTATTCTATCGGTTATATGCATGGTGATAAAGCAATCTGGAGATTTTTTGCTTATATGAATTTATTCATATTCGCAATGATGAACTTAATTTTAAGTGATAACTTTGTCCTTTTATTTTTAGGCTGGGAGGGAGTAGGTCTCTGTTCTTATCTTTTAATCGGTTTTTGGTACGATAGAAAGTTTGAAAAAAGTACAACAAGTGATGCTGCAAAAAAAGCTTTTATTGTTAATAGAATAGGCGACTTCGGATTTCTTTTAGGAATGTTTTTGATTTATCATACCTTCGGCAGTTTGAATTTTAATACGGTATTTACAAGAGCCGGTGTAATGAATGTTCCTACAAGTACATTCAATTTAATTGCTCTATTCCTTTTTATCGGAGCTACAGGAAAGTCAGCTCAGATTCCTCTTTATGTATGGCTGCCGGATGCAATGGCTGGTCCAACCCCCGTATCTGCTTTAATACATGCTGCTACAATGGTTACCGCCGGAGTATATATGGTTGCCAGATGCTCAATCATTTATGCATCTGCACCTGCTATAATGACTGTAGTCGCAGTTATCGGCGTATTGACGGCATTTTTTGCCGCAACAATCGGAATTGTCCAAAATGATATTAAAAAAGTTCTTGCGTACTCCACAGTTAGTCAGCTCGGCTATATGTTTTTAGCTTTAGGTGTCGGCGCATTTTCGGCAGGTATTTTTCATGTTATGACCCATGCTTTCTTCAAAGCTCTTTTATTTCTTGGAGCCGGTTCGGTAATCCATGCAATGCATGACGATCAAAATATCCAGCACTTCGGCGGTTTAAAAAAATATATGCCTGTAACATATTTAACTTTTTTAGCTGCTTCATTTGCTATATCAGGTATTCCTCCGTTTGCCGGTTTCTTCAGTAAAGATGCGATACTCTGGGAGTCTTATGCTAACGGTAATTTCTTTTATTGGTTCATCGGCGCATTTACCGCACTGCTGACGGCTTTCTATATTTTTAGATTAGTTTATTTAACCTTTGAAGGTAAAGAAAGATTCGGGCACGATAAACATCCGCACGAATCACCTAAGGTAATGACAATTCCGTTGATAATTTTAGGTGTACTTTCTGTTATCGGCGGATTTATCGGTTTGCCTGAACTGTTTGCAGGTAAAAACGGGAATGCATTTGCGAATTGGCTGGAACCTGTATTCTCTAATGCACATTCAAAATTAATGACGTTCGGAAATTATACTCATTTTCAGGAAATTCTTTTAATGACGGTTACCGTAATCGGTGCTGTTGCAAGTATCTGGTATGCGAGATATTTATACATTAAGAATACAAAACTTCCTGAAAAATACAGCAAGCAGTTTAAAGGTTTATACAATTTATTACTTAATAAATATTTTGTAGACGAAGCATACGACAAGACTGTTGTTACCCCTATAGTAAAAGGTTCCGAAATGTTTCTTTGGCGTATTGCCGATAGTAAAATAATTGACGGACTCGTAAACGGAGTTGCTTCTTTAATCGGAACCGTATCAAAATATATAAGAAAAATCCAAAACGGTATTGCTCAATCTTACGCCCTGGTAATGATGCTGGGAATTGTTTTAGCTTTATTCTGGTTAATTCTAAGTTTATAATTTATGGAAAAAAATTACTTAATATCATTTTTATTATTACTCCCTTTAGCGGGAGGAATCTCTCTATTATTTGTAAGTAAGAAAAAAGAAAGTCTTATCAGATATTTAGGATTAATATTTTCTATTCTTACTTTTGTCCTTTCTCTTTTCTTATACTTTAATTATGATATTTCCAAAGGCGGATTTCAGTTTATTCATAAATTCAATTGGATTGCCAACCTTCATATAAGCTATTATGTAGGTATTGATGGAATTTCACTGCTGCTGGTATTGCTTACAACTTTTTTAACGCCGTTAACTTTGCTCTCAAGCTGGAAAAGTATTACTCATCGAGTTAAAGAATTTACTTTCTTCATGTTAATGCTGGAAGTCGGTATGCTCGGTGTATTTGTTTCACTGGATTTATTTTTATTTTATATTTTCTGGGAGGCAATGCTAATTCCGATGTATTTTATAATCGGGATTTGGGGCGGAAATAGAAGAATTTATGCATCCGTAAAATTTTTCTTATATACAATGTTCGGAAGTCTTTTGATGCTGGTTGCAATAATTTGGATTGCTGTTTACGCATCATCTTCACTTGGACATTTTTCAACTAATTTGCTCGAACTTTACAGTGTTGGCCCAACTATAAGAACAAATATTCAAGAATGGATGTTCCTTGCATTTGCATTAAGTTTTGCAATTAAGGTTCCGTTATTTCCGCTGCACACATGGCTGCCGGACGCTCATACGGAAGCTCCCACTGCTGGCAGTGTTATACTTGCAGGTGTATTGCTTAAAATGGGAACATACGGCTTACTTAGATTTTGCTTGCCTTTATTTCCTCAGGCTGCTATACATTTTGCACCTTTCATTTCTATTTTAGCAGTTATCGGAATTATATACGGTGCTTTGGTGGCAATGGTTCAAAAGGATATGAAAAGGCTTGTTGCTTATTCTTCTGTTGCACATTTGGGTTTTGTGGTATTAGGAATTTTTGCACTTACACAAATATCCGTTCAAGGTGCCGTTTTACAAATGGTTAACCACGGATTATCTACTGGTGCTTTATTCTTGCTGGTTGGAGTTCTTTATGAAAGAACTCATACAAGAGAAATTTCCGAATACGGAGGTATTGCAAAGATAGTTCCGATCTTCGTTGTATTTTTTATGATAGCTTCACTCTCATCGATTGGTTTGCCCGGGCTTAATGGTTTTGTCGGTGAGTTTTTAATTTTGTTAGGTTCATTTAGTTCGCCCGTATTAAACAGCTGGTGGTATACAGTCTTTGCAGCCAGCGGAGTTATCTTTGCTGCTGTTTATTTGTTATGGATGTATCAGCGTGTTGTATTCGGCGAAGTGAAAAATCCTAAAATGAATGACTTAACGGATATGAATAAAAGGGAGATACTTGTTCTAATTCCAATTTTTATTTTTATTGTGTGGATTGGCGTTTACCCAAGTACATTTTTAAAAGTATCTGCAAAATCTACACACGCAATTATAGAACGGGTTATTCCTACTAATAATTTGGGTATAAAGTAGGATGATTATATGCATTTTAAAATACGGTATTTAATATTATTTACAATATTTATCGGATTGTTCTTTCTAAGTACTGAAGCAGCTGCAGCAGAGATTAGTAATAATCATGTTGTTGTTGATACATTGACTCATACGGTTTCAGCTTCCGAAGCAATGGAACATTCTCTGCCGACACCGTTTATGGTAATCCCTTTCATATTGTTGTTATTGATGATTGCTACCGGTCCTTTATTCTATAAACACTTTTGGGAAAACCATTATCCGAAAGTTTCGGTTGTACTGGGTGCAATAGTAATTGTTTATTATATCTTTTTATTGAACAATTATCACAGTGTACTTCATACGTTAAGTGAATATATTTCATTTATCGCTCTATTGAGTTCATTGTTTGTTGCCTCCGGAGGCATATTAATAAAAGTGGACAAGAAATCCACTCCACTGCTGAATGTTCTATTTTTGTTGTTCGGGGCTGTTATATCCAATATAATCGGTACAACCGGCGCTTCAATGCTATTGATAAGGCCTTTTATAAAAATGAACAAAGATAGAATAGCGCCATATCATATTATCTTTTTCATTTTTGTTGTAAGCAATGTGGGAGGAGCATTAACGCCAATAGGAGATCCTCCGCTGTTTTTAGGCTTTCTTAGCGGTGTACCGTTCTTTTGGGTTATTGAAAATGTTTGGTATATCTGGATCCCTGCATTGATTTTAATCTTACTCGTATTCTATCTATTTGATATGAATAATAAAAAAGATTCCGGAAAAGAGGTTGAGTATTCGGGTAAGATCCAATTTAAAGGAGTTAAGAATTTAATTTTTCTTGCTGTAATAATAGTTGCTGTTTTTGTCGACCCGGTTGTTATACCATGGGTGCCTAGCTTAGCTCCGCTTCCGTTCGGAATAAGAGAAATAATAATGTTTGCTGTTGTTTATTTCTCATACAAGATGGCTCATCCGGAAATTCTTAAGGATAATGAATTCGATTTTGAGCCGATTAAGGAAGTTGCGTTTTTGTTCATTGGAATTTTTGCTACAATGATCCCTGCACTTCAACTGATTGCAAATGAAGCATTGGTTCTTGGCAATAAACTTAATGCAGGAGTATTTTATTGGTCTACGGGATCTTTATCGGCGGTTCTGGATAATACTCCGACTTATATGAATTTTCTTAGTGCTGCTATGGGAAAGTACAGCTTAGATGTGACGATTAAAGCGCATGTTCAACATTTTGTTTCTGTTGATGATATTTATTTGAGAGCAATTTCTGTTTCATCGGTTTTCTTTGGTGCAATTACATATATTGGAAATGGCCCTAACTTTATGGTGAAATCAATAAGCGAAAGGGCCGGTATTACAATGCCGAGTTTTTTTACATACATGATAAAATATTCTATAATAATTTTAGTGCCGATTTTTACGATAATTTGGCTTTTGTTTTTTAATGGGAGAGGTTAATTAATGAAAACTATTGCAGATGCACTTAGTAAAGGATTGATTGGATTATATTACGGTAATAGAGCAATACTTCCGTTTAATTGTTATGTTTTGAAGGTTATTATAGAGGACGATATTATTATGGATTTTTCCGGTAATTCAAAACAGATTGAATTAAATGAAACTGATGATTTTACGGAAATCTATTTTAAACAATATAAAAATTTAAAAGATGCGGTAACTAAATACGAATCAATAAAAATTATTGCGGTTGATAAAGACAAAGACTTATTTAACTTTAACAACCATCAAAAGCTTGTTATCCATGTAGAGGATGAACATAAATTAAAAATTGAAAAAACCGACGAAGACATTTTATTTATAGAGTAAATATGCTGAACAACATTCAAGAATTTTATAATATTTTACCATTAGTAATTATAGGTACGGGAATACTTATCTCACTTTGTATAGAAATGTATTTTAAGAAGAGTGAGGTAATCCTGCCATGGGTGTCCATAATTGTATTTTTAGCGGCCGGCTTTTACTCGCTGTTATCTGTTGATTCCGTATCTATTATAATGCAGAATATGCTGGCCACCGGTGGAATTGTTTATATTTTCTTCTTCATCTTTACATTTGGTGCAGCTGTTGTATCGCTTCTTGCAATAGATTATCTTAAAAAGTACGGGGCTTATTACGGAGAGTTTTATATACTTTTGCAAAGTGCTGTCCTAGGTATGATGCTGATGGCCGGTGCAAAAGATCTTTTTATGATATTTCTCGGCCTTGAAGTAATGTCCGTCAGCTTTTATGCCTTAGCCGGATTAAACAGGAGAAAATTAAAAGCTAACGAAGCGGCTTTAAAATATTTTCTACTTGGTGCTTTCGCTACCGGATTTATTGTTTATGGAATAGCTTTATTATACGGTACTGCGCACACTACTTCAATCGATTTAATTGCATCAAGATTTGTATCGCTTAAAGGTGACCTCTTATTCGACGCAGGTGTATTGCTTTTTCTAATTGGATTCTCTTTTAAAATTGCTGCTTTCCCGTTCCACATGTGGGTCCCTGATGTATACGAAGGATCGGCTTCTGTTGTGGCCGGATTGTTCTCAACCGGAGGAAAAGCTGCAGCATTTAGTGCGATAATAGTGACGTTAGGTGTTTTATTCAGCGGAAGTTCGGGTAATGCTTTTGAACCTTATTTAGCTGTTATTGCTGTCTTCTCAATGCTGTACGGAAGTATTGTTGCAATTTCTCAAACTAATATTAAACGAATGTTAGCTTATTCTTCTATTGCTCATGCAGGCTATATGATTATTGGACTTGCTGCCGGAAATTCAGAAGGAATTGCAGGCGTAATTTTTTATTTGGCAGTTTATACTTTTATGAATTTAGGAGCGTTCGGAATAGTTGCTCTTATAGAAGGAAAAGAAGATTCGAATTTGGATTTAAAATCATATGCGGGATTATCTTCACGAAGTCCCTTCCTTGCGGCATTATTGGCAATTTTTATGTTTTCACTTGCCGGTATACCGCCGTTTGCAGGTTTCTTCGGAAAATATTATGTATTTATTGCTGCCATAAAAGCTCATCTTACCTGGCTGGCAATAATCGGCGTCCTTTCCAGTGTAATCAGTGTTTATTTCTATTTAAGAGTTGTTGTTCTTATGTATTTTAATAATGCTGAGGGGGAATTGGAACTGGAAAAAAGCAATACCGGGTTATTAGCAGTAGTTATATCAGTACTTTTAGTAATTGTAATTGGAATTGCTCCCGGTTCGATTCTCAGTTTGATTACTTCATTTTTGAGATAGATAACTTTCTTTAAAATAATATTCACATTCCTAAATTTTTTTTGTATAATATTAGGTAATTATGATACCATTATTTTCAACTGATCAAGTTAGAGAAGTTGATTCTTATGCCATTAATGACCTGGGGATTTCCGGATTGGTATTAATGGAGAATGCCGCACTGCAAATATTTTCAATTGTAAGAGAAAAAATAACTAATTTAAAAAAAATTGAAAAGATAGGATTTGTCTGCGGAAAGGGGAATAACGGCGGCGACGGGTTTGCAGCTGCAAGGCATTTTGCAAATAATAATTTTAAAGTGAATGTTATTTATATCGGCGAAGAGAAGGAAATGTCGTCCGACTGTGCGGAAAATTTTAAGATACTTTCAAACTTAGCCGGACAAAATGAAAATATAACAATCAAAAAATACAGCTCGATAAAGGACTTAAGATTTATAGCAGAATGTAAGGTGATTTTTGATGCTATGCTGGGAAGCGGGGGACACGGAAGTCTTAGAGAGCCATATAAATCCATTGTTGAAAATATAAATAAGATTCGTGCTTATAAAGTTGCTGTTGATATACCTACCGGACTTGATGCTGATAAGGGTTTTGGAGACAGTGTATTTAAAGCCGATTTAACCATTACTTTAGGCGAGTATAAACGGGGATTATTTTTTCCCGATGGTGCATTATATACCGGAGAAGTAGTAAAGGGCAATATAGGAGTTAGCTATTCTTATTTTGATAGATACGATGCTAAAGAATATCTGATTGAACCTGAAGATGCATTTAATTTCTTACCGGTTAAAAATAAAAATGTGAATAAATATTCTGCCGGAAAGGTTTTGGTTATTGCCGGCTCGGACAAATTGCCGGGTGCTGCAGTATTAACATCACTTTCAGCATTGAAAGCAGGAGCCGGCGCTTCAATTTTGTGTTTTCCGAAATCTGCTAGGAAACTTGTTAGTAAAAAGCTTTTAGAAGTTATTGTTGAACCTTATGATGATAATTCCTCCGGAATCCTTACGGAAAATAATATTGAAGAATTTAGCAAAAGACTTGAATGGTCTGATGTTCTGGCAATTGGACCCGGATTGGGACGAAATAAAAAAACTCAAGCTGCTGTATTAGAGATAATAAAAAATAAAAAGAATAAAAAAATTGTCATTGATGCAGATGCAATTTTTGCCTTAAATGAAGACCGCTATCTTAGTTTAAATATGCAAAATATGGTGCTTACACCCCATCACGGTGAGTTTGCAAACCTGATAGGAATTGAAACATCGGAATTGAAAAAAGATATTATTTTATATGGGAAAGAGTTTGTTGAAAAAACCGGCGCCTATTTGGTTTTAAAAGGCGCTCCGACAATTATTTTTACTCCTGGGGGAGAGGCATTAATTAATACTTCCGGAAATCCGGGTATGGCAAAATTCGGTACTGGTGATGTTTTGACAGGAGTATTAGCGGGATTTATTTCTCAAAGTAAAAATATTGAAAAAGCAATTATTTGCGGAGTTTATGTCCATAGCTTGGCTGCTGACTTACTTATGAAAGAATTTACCGAATACAGTTACACGGCAAACAATATAATTAATTATTTACCCAAAGCAATAAAATTTCTAAGGGGAACATTTGTTTGATTTTTTATCGTACAAATAAAAAATAAAGCAGTAAGACATAAAAAATATTTAAAAAGTTTTTAAATTGAGTTAAAAATATTTTAACTTATGTAAGTAAAATATATAAAATTCCTAATTCGGGGAACCTCAAGGAGTTTTCGTAGTAAAAGCAGGTAAAGGTTCAGTTTTTAAGGGATTCAATTTAACTTTTCAGGATTTTTATAGCTGATTTAGAAAGGCACTAAAATGGCACGTATTAAAAACCCAAAAGCAGATTTAAGAGCAAAATATCAGAGGATTTTTGAAATAAGTTTAATTATTTCCTTAGCACTTTTGATATTGGCTTTCAAATTCTTCCCTCATTTTGAAAAAACAAAAGAGATTGCTCAGGTAACTCAGGATTTGTTTAAGGTTGAAGATATTCAGCAAACAAGACAGGAAAACCGGCCTCCTCCGCCACCAAAACCTGCTATTCCTATTGCTGCTCCTTCAGAGGATGTTTTGCAGGATGTCAATATCAGTTCTACGGAACTAGATGTGAATGCAAACGTTAGCGCTCCGCCCCCGCCGGCCAAAGAAGAAAAAACAGAAGAGCCCACTTATTTTGTTGCAGTTGAAGATATGCCGGAGCCAATTGGGGGAATAGCAGCTATTCAAAGTAAAATTGTTTATCCCGAAATTGCAAAAAGAGCAGGAGTTGAGGGTAGAGTTTATGTCTTAGCTTTTGTTGATAAAGAAGGCAATGTTACAAAAGCAAGAATATTGAAAGGCATAGGAGCAGGATGTGATGAAGCCGCTTTAAAAGCTGTTGAAGAAACCAAATTTAAACCAGGAAAGCAGAGAGGTAAACCTGTTAATGTCCAGGTATCTGTACCTGTATTTTTTAGATTAAGTAATTGAATTTTTAAAGCGCCTATCGGGCGCTTTTTTTATAAGCATACTATTTTATAATTTTTTGTTATAAGTCTCGAAATAATTCTTTTAATCATTACTCATTCTCTGTTTTTTTTATTAATTACGGATATTTCTATATCAGCTATATTTATTTAAATCAATACCCGATTAATCATTCGTTTCCCAATTTTATTATTTTATCTTACCTAAAATTCGATTTAATTTGTAAATGAGAATAACATGCTCATTGTATAAAAACAAGTCGGTATATTTATTGTATGCGGTTAAAATTTTTACATTTAAGAAACAGATTCCTGATAACAATTTTTGCAAGTTTTATTTTGGCCGTGGATTTACTTTTCTTGTATTTTATTAAATATAAAAATCAAGGCCTTCCATTTACTAATTTTTATATATTTTTTATCGGGAATTTATTTAATCTTGCTTTTACTCTTCTAACCATTTTAGGACTTTTAATTTATACTATTAAAAAAGAATCGAATTATAACAGTTTATATGTTATTGCAAATACTATAGTGATAACATTATTGCTTTTATTCGCCTTTTTAAGTACAAAAATTAAATTACCTTTGCCCAATATTTATTTATTAGATCACCCATTAAATGAAATTTTTAAAGGTCTAATGTTTGTTCTTTTCCAATTTATGCAATTTGTTTTTATGATGACTTTATGGATGGTCTCTTTTGGCGTAAAAGATTTAATAATGCTTAGGGGAGTGCTGAATTCCATAGTATTATTATTTTTATTACTTGCATTCTCATTTGTATATATAAATTTGAAGAAGGAAGATAATAAGAGATATAACGTGTCTAAGAATTCTATTAATGTAGCCGTAGTATTAGGTGCCGCAGTCTGGTCATATAATGCACCGAGTCCCAGCTTAGCTGCAAGGGTTGATAAAGCTGTTGAACTTTATAAAAAAGGAATAGTAAACAAGATTCAATTAACCGGCAGTAATGCACCGGGTGAGTTAAGCGAAGCAGAAGTAGCTTTCGATTATATAAAATTTTTGGATGTTAATCCGATAAATGTTTGGCTGGAGAAAAAAACAGTTTCGACTTCGGGACAGATTGAATTTATTAAAGAACAAATTATGACAAAGAAAGATGTCGGTAATGTAATAATTGTATCAGACGGGTACCATCTTGCAAGAGTAGAAGAGATGTGCAGGTTTTACAATATCAATGCTGAAGTAGCTCCTTCAGATTTAAAATTAAGTTTTCAAGATGAACTTTACTATAAAATAAAGGAGAGTATAGCTTTAACGGTTTTCTGGTTTTTCGCTTTATAATGAAGATTTTGGTCTCGGGGGAAATAGTTTTGTGAAAAATAATCTTTATTCAATATTCCGATACGGTTTTAGTTTGTAGTTTGTATCAGCCCTCCTTATTTTGATAATGTAATTTTTATGGATTTTTATTACTTTTTAAGTAATTTATGTTATATTTTTCAAGAAACGAAGAACATAAATATTTTTATTGATATTTTTAATTTATTGATGTGTAAAGGATATGTCCACTGTCTTTAAAAGGCGATTAGTCCGCGAAAAAGTACTGCAAATATTGTACGCTTATACTATGAATAAAGAATCTCTTGATACTTTAATAAACGGAATGCTTTCGGAAGTTTCGGAAAAGGTTGATAGGGATTTTGCCGATAATCTTGTCCATAGAGTACTGGCGCATAAAGATGAATTGGATAAAAAAATTAAAGAACGAGTAGCCAATTGGGAAATGAATAGGATTGCATTGATAGACAAAATTCTACTTAGAATGGGAATATGTGAAATTCTATATTTCCCGGATATTCCTCCTAAAGTTTCGATAAATGAAGCAATTGAAATTGCAAAAATTTATAGTACTGCCGGCAGCGGCAAATTTATAAATGGAATTCTCGATGCAATTCTTTCGGAGTTAAAGGGATCCGGTAAATTAACTAAATCCGGAAGGGGTTTAATAGAAGAAAGCATTTCCAAACCACCCGCAAAGAAATAATTCGATGAAATCAAAAAGCAAAATTTTTTTCTGGACGCTGTTTGATTTTGCAAATACCGCTTTTTCCGTAATCATTGTAACCGTTATATATTCAAAATATTTTTCAAATTATGTAGCAGGCGGAAAAAAGTGGCTTTGGGGTTTGGCCGTAAGCATTTCAATGATAATAGCCGCAATGTTAAGTCCTCCCTTAGGCGCTATTTCGGATGTTTCGAGAAATAGGAAAAGATTTTTATTAATTTTTACGCTTGTTTCTGTTATTTGTACTGCTCTTATGTTTTATGTCCAAAAAGGGGATGTAATAATAGGCCTTGTGCTTTTTATAATCGCAAATATAGGTTTCGAAGCGGGCCTGGTATTTTATGATGCTTTTCTTCCTTATTTAACGGATAAAAAAAATTTTGGTAGAGTTTCAGGCTACGGATTTGCTATGGGGTATGTCGGTGCGTTAGCGGTATTATTGATTATTATGGTTATGCTGCCGCCGGAAACTTCAGTGCATTATTATTTTTACATTAGATTATCTTTTGTAGTTGCTGCTGTGTTTTTCATGTTCTTTTCAATTCCTTTATTTCTATTTGTCAGCGAACCAAAATTAACCACCCAAATTAAAAAGAATTATGTCCGTGCAGGGATGAAAAAAAGCAGTGAAACGATGAAAGCTTTATTTGTTCATAAAAAATATCCTTCGATCTCAAGATTTTTACTTGCTTTTTTTTTATATAATGATGCAATCATAACAATAATAGCTTTTGCTTCAATTTTTGCTTCAACCATTCTAAAAATGACCGACGATCAGGTAATTTATTTTTTTGTAATAGTTCAGAGCACGGCAGTTTTGGGATCTTTTGTTTTTGGAATAATATCCGATCACATTGGTCCCAAGAAAACCATCACCATTACTCTGGTAATTTGGATTGGCGTTATAATAGGCGCCTTCTTTGTACAAACTGTTTTTCAGTTTTATCTAGTAGGACTTTCAGCCGGACTTTCTATCGGATCTTCTCAATCATGCAGCCGAAGTTTAATGGCGTTGTTAACACCTAAGGAAAGAGAAGCAGAATTCTTCGGCTTTTACGATGGTTTGTTTGGAAAATCTTCTGCAGTAGTCGGCCCTTTATTTTACGGAATTATTTCCGACCTTTCGAATCAAAGGATTGCAGCACTTGCCATAGGTTTATTTTTTATAGTTGGATTAATTTTACTTCAAGGCGTTCATGTCCCCAATTTTAAGAAGGAGAAAGCTGTAATAAGCGAGTATGCTGAATAATTGTTTAAACTCGGAATTAAAAACTTCTAATACTTGAAATATTAATAATAAATAATTTTAATTCATTCGAAATTCCGGGTTATCTGGCCGGATCGAATTGTATAATCCCTTTAATTGATTAAATGCAAACTGGCTGCCGCGCTCAGCGGCTAATCTATAAAATTTAACCGCCTGGGGAATACTCAATTCAGTACCGATTCCGTTTTGATAACAATATGCCAAAGTAGCTTGAGCAAGAACGGAACCTTCATCCATTGATTTTTCAATTTCGGAAAAAGAATTATTAAAATTATTAGAACTTTCATGATTATTAATATTTGCAATCGCAATTCTAAGTTTAGCCTCACTGCTTCCTAAATTTACAGCTGCCTGCCAAATTGATATTGCATTAGACTTGCTTTTTTTCACAAACTTCCCGGTATAATAATCCAGTCCCAGTTCGTTTAATGAAGGTATAAAATTAAGTGCTGCCGAATTTTTAAGAAGTTTTAAAGCATCACTTTCAACTATTTGTACATTATATCCAAGTGTAAAGAGTCCGTACCATACAAACATTGCTTTAGGATCTTTTTTATCAGTCCGGTTTTTTAAAATTTCAAAAAAGTTATTATCTTTTGTCATCTTCCATAATAATACGGGTGATCTTGGAGAATCTAATTTAATTGCCCTTATATATAATTCAGCGGCTTTTATTAAGTCTTTCGGAAAATGAATTCCAAGTTCATATAATCGTCCCAGCAATGTTAACGCTTCAGGGCTGCCGGCATTAGCAAATTCTACTAATTTTTTCATACTCGTTGAATCGAACACCAAAGTAGTATCTTCTTTTTCACTTAAATGCATTGCATTAGCCAAACTGTCATTGCCCGGACGCAAAATATCTCTAAGAATAGTTTTGTTTGAAATATCGCCTACCGTATCGTTGACAGTATTGAAATCAATAAACACTAAACCGTTACCCGTGTTTAGTGTATTACCAGAAGAGTAATTTATGGAATTGGATGATGAGTCGTTTTTAGTTTTTGAAGATGAATTAGCCGAAGTATCGATATTTGATAAAGATATATTTTTTCTTAGTTGCTTCAATGTTTCTTCAGCCGGTTTAAAACCATTTTCCGCAGATTTTTTTATCCAGAAATATGCTTTGCTCCAATTTCTTTCAATCAATAAATTATCGATGTAGCTAATCCCCATTACATATTCGGCCTGTGGCATATCATTATTCGCGGCTATGTTAAAGTATTCAAACGCTTCAAAAGGATTCCATTTAATTCCCCAGCCGTTATTCAAAAGAATTCCGTAGTTATAACATGCACCTGGTAAATTTTGTCTGGCGGCTTTTCCTATCCAATATGCAGCTTTAACGGTATCGGCGGGAAATCCCTGTCCCGAAATATATCTTAATCCAAGCTCATGTTGTGCTAAGGCATTACCTTCATTTGCTTTTTTAATTAAATTGAAATGCTGCCAAAGCTGATAAGATAAATCCGGGTGATAGTAAAAAAAAGGAGTATCATTCGGACGATTTTTTTTGAATGCAAGACTTGAATCCCTGCTTTGAGCTTTGATTTGAATGCCCGACAGCAGTATAGCCAATATTAAAAAAAATACTCTTATATAATTTTTCAACTTTAAATCTCAGTGAATAAATAATTAATTATCTTCAAAATTCGATTACTATTCTCAGAATAAATATATCTTCTTGTTAATTATTTGATATAATAGTTAGACCAAATACATTCTAATAGGTTTAATGAATATTTTAACTAATCATTGTAATAAAACGAAACAAATTTAATTATAATTTTTATAATTTAAGAGATTATAATAGGGTAGTTATTTATTCAGAAAATTAAACTTATACTTTCTCAAATTCTTAGATAAAGTTTGTCTATTTAGTAATTTGTTTCACTTAAACTCAATATGCGTTTTTAATGAAATTTAACTTACAAAAATGAAAAAATAAAGGTTAATTTAGGAATTTATGTGAGCAATTATAAAAGGATTATTAATAATATTATCAATATGCAAAATTATCGTACTTACCTGAAGTGAATTTTAATCTGATTGTTGTTAAATGATGAAATTATGCTTTCCCGGACTTTTGAAATTCCAAAATGAATAAAAGATTATTGTAAATCACAAAGCTAATTTTTTCTACCGGTCATTTTATTGAATTCATTTATAAAAACAAGTAATTTTGGCACTTCAATAAAATATATCAAACTATGGTAATAAAGGGGACATTTTTAATAAAAACTGATATTTCTTTAAGTTTTAATTAAAACAAAATTGATATTCGTGATGAGAAATTCTATATTTGAAAAACAAAAACGGAAAATATGGCCTCCAGAAATAAAGTTAAATTTATCTTTGTAACAGGCGGTGTCGTATCCTCTTTAGGAAAAGGAATCACTGCCTCCTCCCTAGGTCTCCTTCTTAAACAACGCGGTTTTAAAGTAACAATTCAAAAATTTGATCCTTATATAAACGTAGATCCGGGCACTATGAATCCATTCCAACATGGCGAAGTATATGTTACTGACGACGGTGCTGAAACCGATTTAGACTTAGGTCATTATGAGCGCTTTCTTGATGTTAATATGTCTAAAGCGAATAATACTACAACCGGTCTTGTTTATAATGAAGTTATTAATAAAGAGAGAAGGGGGGATTTCTTAGGTGCAACTGTGCAGGTAATACCGCATATTACGGATGAAATAAAGCAAAGAATGACTAAGCTAAGTGAACTCGGCGAGTATGACGTTATTATCAGTGAGATTGGCGGCACGGTAGGCGACATAGAAAGTCTGCCTTTTATGGAAGCTATGAGACAGTTAATGCTTCAGTTCGGCAAAAAGAATACAATGAACATTCATGTAACATTAGTACCTTATATTGCCTCTGCAGGTGAAGTAAAAACCAAGCCAACCCAACATAGTGTTAAAAATCTTTTAGGACTTGGCATTCAGCCTGATGTATTAATTTGCAGATCTGAAAAGAAATTAACTAAAGATATAAGAGATAAAATAGCATTATTCTGTAATGTTGATTCCAAAGCAGTAATTTCAGCTTATGACTGTTCCTCCATTTACGAAGTTCCTCTCGTTTTAAATAAAGAGAAGTTGGATCAGCTTGTTATCAAAAAACTTCATCTGCCTGATAAAAAAATTAAATTGGATGATTGGGATAATTTAGTTACTCGAATTAAAAGCCCTAATAAAACTGTTGAAATTGCTTTATGCGGTAAATATGTTGAACACATGGACGCTTACAAAAGTATTATGGAATCTTTTGTGCATGCAGGTGCCGAGAATAACGCAAAAGTGAAAGTAAGAACTATAAGCGCGGAACTTTTCGAGACAGAAAATGCCTTCAAATTATTGGATGGTGTCCATGGAATTTTAGTACCAGGCGGATTCGGTGAAAGAGGAATCGAAGGTAAAATTAAAGCCGTTCAATATGCTCGTGAAAATAATATACCGTTTCTCGGTATTTGTCTCGGAATGCAGTGTGCCGTTATAGAATTTGCCCGGGATGTTTGCAAATTGCCCAAAGCACATAGCTCTGAATTTAAGAAAAATAAATATAGTGTTATAGATTTAATGCCCGATCAAAAAAATATAAAAAATATGGGCGCAACAATGAGGCTGGGTGCTTACCCATGTATTTTACATGCTAATACGAATGCGCAAAAAGCATATAAAAACGATCAGACTTCGGAGCGCCACAGGCATAGATACGAAGTGAATAATAAGTTTAGATCGATTTTAACGGACCACGGGATGGTTTTAAGCGGGTTATCACCAGACAGAGAGCTGGTTGAAATAATAGAATTACCTAATCACCCGTGGTTTTTGGGCTGCCAGTTTCATCCGGAATTAAAATCCAGAGCTACCAAATCCCATCCCTTATTTAGAGAGTTTGTAAAAGCTTCTTTGGATTATGCCGAAGGGAAAAAAATATAACTCTAAAATTGAATAATTCCATCTGCTTTTTAATATAGAACTCGGTATTACTCATAATATTAAAAAAATGTTTAAAGTTTTTTATAATCTGAATAAAATATTCATCCCTTTAATATTCGTATTTTTAATTTACGAATCGGTCCCTATTAATGCTCAGCCGGCTATTTCAAGAGCTGTTAAAAAAGGTTTAGCGTACGGATATAATTTTGAATGGGTAAAATCGGATAATATTTTTCAGAGTCTTATAGATAATTATCCGAATGATCCTCGCGGTTACCATTTTAGAGCAAGTATTTACCTGTGGTATTATTTGAGTAATCAGGACGAGAATGATTATAAAACTTTTGTATTATATTCAGATACTGCAATAGAAAAAGCGCGGGTTATTTTGAATAAAGATCCTGACAATGTTAACATATTGTATATTTTAGGTTCTGACTATAGCTACAGAGCAATTGCATTTTCAAAATCCGAAAAATTTCTGGATGCGGTTTGGGCAAGCAAAAAATCAGAATCTTATTTAAGTAGAACCTTGGAATTGGACTCAACATACTATGATGCCTATCTGGGATTAGGGTTATATAATTTTGCGGTTGGCCAAATTCCAAACGCATTCCGCTGGGCATTAAATCTTGCCGGTATTCATGGTGATAAAAAAACCGGGTTGGAGTATATAGAAAAAGCTGCGAGAGAAGGAAATATTTCAAAAGTAGAAGCCGAATATTATCTGTCGCAAATATTATCCGAGTTTTCGGATGACTATACGGCTTCTGCCCGCTATTTAAAAAATTTAATTTCCAAGTACCCTAATAATATACTTTTCAATTATTCTTTTGCAGTCTTAAATATCAAAATGAGAAGGCTTAACGAGGCTCAAAAAATTTTGGTGAAAATTTTAAATCGCCCTGATACTACCTTCAAACAGATATTTTCTTTCTCGCGGTTTCTGATGGGCGACGTATTCTACAAAAAGAATATGTTTGATTCTGCAAAGGTTTATTATGAAAATTTCTTAAATACAACTACAGATAATGATTATGAAGGTATTGCATATTATAGGCTGGCTGTTTGCTTTGAAGTTACGGGAGACAGAGTTGATGCTAAAAAATATTTTGGAATGACGGACAAAGGCAATATGGATATTGAAGATGACATTTTTGCAAAACGGAAAGGTGAAGTATATTTTAAACGGCCATTAACCAAAATAGAAATAAGTTTAATTAAGGCTAAAAATTATATCGACAGCGGAAAATACAAAATAGCTGTTGATTCTTTATCTTCATTGCTGGAAAAAATAAACACCGATGAACTTAAGGCTGAAGTTTATCTTTATCTAAGTGAAGCCAATTATTATTTGGGTAATTACAATGAATCTTTGAATTATGCTTTAACTTCGAAGTTATTGAATATTAATGAAGAAAAATGGATTAAGCCATTCGCCTGCTACTATGCGGCAAGAGATAATAAAAAAATGGGAAATACCGCGGCAGTTAAAAGTTTTTTAGATGAAGCCAAAAGCTTTTCGGACTATGATTACCAAAAGAAATTAAAGAATTTGCTTTTTGCCTTGTCCTCTAGCGAATAGTCAAAATTTATAAATAGATTAGTAATCATACTTTTTTTATTTTACGGTTTAATTATTTAAAATTAATTTAAAAATTGATATAATGTGAAGGTAGCTGTATTTGTTTCGGGACGAGGTTCAAATCTTAAAGCATTAATAGATGCGCAAATAAAATTTGGCAAATATGATATAAATGTTGTATTTAGCGATAAAAAAAATTGTGCTGCTTTTAGTTTAGCTAAAGATCATAATATAAAGACATTAAACCTGGGTAATGATGAAGGATCTATCAGCTATGGGGCCCTTACTAAATTTTTAATAGACAATGGAATAGAGTTAATTGTTCTTGCGGGTTTTTTAAAACTCATTCCTGAAGATGTAATATCTGAATTTCATAATAAAATTATAAATATTCATCCTGCTTTATTACCGTCTTTTGGCGGTAAAGGTATGTACGGATTAAATGTTCATAAGGCAGTTTATGAATCATCTGCCAAAGTCTCGGGTGCAACAATTCATTTTGTAGATTTAACTTATGATACCGGTAAAATAATTGCACAGAAATGCGTGGATATTTCAGATGTTAAATCGCCTGAAGAAATTGCCGAGAGAGTTTTGGAAATTGAACATCAACTGCTGCCTTATGTTGTTGGAAAAATGGCGGAAGGTAAAATAAAAATTATCGACGGCCGTGTACTTATTCTTAATTAATAAATAGATTGGAAAATATAGTGGATAAATTAGCATTAATTAGTGTATCGGATAAATCAAATATAGTTGAACTTGCGGAAGCATTAACTAAGTATGGTTATAAAATAATAGCAACAGGTAATACTGCAAAAACGATAAGCAATGCGGGAATAAAAGTTGAAGAAATTAGTTCGTTAACAGGTTTCCCTGAAATATTTGACGGTAGAGTAAAAACTTTGCATCCTAAAATTTTCGGAGGAATCCTTTTCAGGCGTGAAAATACTGAAGATAAAAATGAAGCCGAAAAAAATAATATACCGGTCATAGATATAGTTTGCGTTAATCTGTACCCGTTTAAGAAAGTTGCGGAAAGTCCGAAATCAGATCTAAATACCATAATCGAAAATATTGATATTGGCGGTCCGAGTCTTATACGGGCTGGGGCAAAAAATTATAACTATGTTTCCGTTTTAACAGACCCCTCTCAATATGATCGTTTTTTAGAGGAATTAAACAAAGGACAGGTTAGCGAAGATACAAGGATGCAACTTGCTGTAGCTGCTTTTTCTCATACGGCAGACTACGATACTTACATTTCGAATTTTCTCGAAAGTAAATTTAATTATGAGCCAACTCATATAAGGATCAATTATCCTAAAGAAAAAGTATTACGTTACGGAGAAAACCCGCATCAAAAAGCTGCGTTATACGGAAATTTTAAAGATTATTTTGAAGTATTTCACGGAAAAGAATTATCTTATAATAACATTTTGGATTTAATTGCAGCTATAGAATTAGTGGAAGATCTTGGTACGGGTTCTTGTGCAATTATAAAGCACCAGAATGCAGCCGGTGCTGCAATGGGAAAGGATTCTCTGGACGCCTATACAAGGGCTTTAAAATGTGATCCGGTTTCTTCATTCGGAGGAATAGTTGCCTTTACAACAACGGTTGATGAAAATGTAGCTGAAAAATTAAATGAGATATTTTTAGAAATAATCTGCGCTCCGGATTATACGGAAGAAGCTAAAAATATTTTAGTTAAGAAAAAGAATAGACGTTTATTAAAGCAGGTAAAACCAATTAGTGATAGTAAAATTACATTTAAGAATATACCCGGCGGAGTAATTGTTCAGGATGCAGACCGCGAAACACTTAATGAAAATGAATTAAAAGTTGCAACGGTGAAAAAACCTTCAATTGAAGAATTAGATGATTTGAAATTTGCATGGAAGGTCTGCAAGCATACAAAATCGAACGCTATAGTTTTTGTTAAGGACAAAGCTACATTAGGCGTAGGTGCCGGACAAATGTCGAGGCTTGATTCGGCTAAAATTGCATTTTTAAAATCTCAAGAGCATGGTTTGGATCTAAAAGGCAGTGTTGCAGCTTCCGATGCATTTTTCCCCTTTCCGGATACATTGCAGGAAATTATTAAGTACGGTGCTAGTTCTGTAATTCAGCCGGGCGGATCGGTAAGAGATCCCGAAGTAATAGAAGCTGCTAATTTAAATAATATATCAATGGTTTTTACCGGTATAAGACATTTTAAACACTAAGAGGGCTTATGGGCTTATTCGACTTTTTTTCGGCAGATATTGCCATCGACTTGGGAACAGCCAATACTTTAATTTACGTTAAAGGAAAAGGCATAGTTCTTAATGAACCTTCTATCGTTGCCTTCGATAGGAATACCAAACGAATAATTGCACTTGGCAATAAAGCCAAAGAAATGCAGGGCAGAGAACATAAGGAAATTAGAGTAACCCGCCCGATGCGCGACGGAGTTATTGCAGATTTTGAAATTGCCGAAGGTATGATTCGTGCTTTTATTAAGAAGGTTAGAGCCGGCGCTTTATCCAGCCGGAGAATAGTTGTAGCTGTACCCAGTGGTGTTACAGAGGTTGAAAAAAGAGCAGTACGGGATAGTGCCGAACATGCCGGAGCAAAAGAAGTTCACTTAATAGCAGAACCGATGTCTGCAGCTATTGGAATTGGAATAGACGTGGAAGCTGCGGTTGGCAGTATGATTATTGATATAGGCGGCGGAACAACCGAAATAGCCGTAATAGCTCTTTCAGGTATAGTCAATGAAGAGTCTATACGTATTGCAGGCGACGAAATGAATTATGCGATAATGCAGTATTTTAAAAAGAACCACAACATTCTTATTGGTGAAAGAACTGCAGAAGCTATAAAATGCGAGGTTGGTTCTGCAGTGCCGCTTAAGGAAGAAATTACAATTCAAGTAAAGGGAAGAGATCTTGTCGGAGGTATTCCAAAAACTACGGAGGTAAGTTCGGTAGAAATAAGGGAGGCATTAAATGAAGCGATAGTTCAAATTGTCGATGCTGTAAGACAATCGCTGGAAAGAACACCGCCGGAACTCTCAGCGGATATTTTGGATAGAGGAGTAATGATTACCGGCGGAGGTGCTCTATTAAAAGGATTGGATGAAAGAATTAGAATGGAAACTAACTTACCGGTTCATGTGGCTGAGGACCCTCTAACTGCAGTTGTAAGAGGCGCTGGTAAGGTTATAGAGAATTTAAATCACTTTTCAAAAGTTTTAATTCGTAATAGAAGATATTAATGATTCGAATCTTCGGAAGTATTTGGGAAAATTTTAAAGAATATATCGTTCTCGTCGCACTTTTAATTATAAGTCTTATCACAATATCATTAAATCAAAAACCGGCTGTAAAAAAAGTTAAGGCTTTGGCATTCGGAACCTTTGCTGCTTTTACTTCCGTCATTTCCGATGTAATCAATATTTCAAACGTGAAAAGTGAGAATGAAAGTCTTCGGAAATTGAATGCCGAACTAATGCTTAAAGTAAGCGAGTTAAGGAAATATGGTATAGAGAATTCTGAGCTTAAGAATTTATTGGGTATGAAAGATACGACCAAATATCCGCTGATACCTGCAACTATAATTTCAAAATCTCTTTCAAAATATCAAAATACCGTAACAATAAATATTGGGACTAAGAACGGAGTTAAAGCCGGAATGCCGGTAATTAATGATTTCGGATTAGTCGGTATAGTTGCTACAACATCAAATGATTTTTCAATTGTAAAAACTTTAAAGAATATTGAACTGAAGCTTACGGTAAAAGATGAAAGAAGCAGGATTGACGGAATTATGAAGTGGAATGGAAATAATCTTGTTATAATTGACGTACCTAAAACCTATGATGTGGAACCGGGAGACAGAATTATAACATCTGATTTAAGTACAATAGTTGCAGTGCCTTTGCCGGTAGGTGTAGTGATAGGTTTGAGCAAAGTAGAAACCGGGATATTCAACGAGGTTAAGGTAAAACCTTTTGTCGATTTTATACGTATGGAACACGTCTTTGTTCTGGGAATAGTGGAAAATAAAGAAATTAAGGGCCTAGAGTTAAACTTTTATAATCATAAATAAATGCGTTCACACTATATTTTATCAATTATTTTATTTTTTCCTTTGCTAATTCTGCAAACCACTTTAGTACCATTAATTGCTATAAATGGAATTACGCCGGATTTAATAATGATCCTTCTGGTCTTCTATGCAATGAAGTACGGACAAATGTATGGAACTGTTTTAGGATTCATTTATGGTTTTCTTTTTGACTTAATAACCGGTACTTTACTTGGAAGTACAATGCTTGCTAAGACTTTAGCAGGCTTTATTGCCGGTTATTTTTCAAATGAAAATAAAGTTGATAATTATTTAAAGTCTTATCCTTTTTTATTAATTGTTCTATTATGTTCCGTAATTGACTTAATAATAGGTGCTTTTTTTACAAATATAGATCTAAATACAAATTTTATACTCTTATTTTTTAATGAAGGCATGCTGCCGGGAATTTATACTGCTGTTATAAGTGCCTTTGTTGTTATATTTTATCCCAAGAGGAGTATTAGTTGAGAGCAGGTAATTTTGCATCTCTCAAAAGGAAATCGATAATTTATTTTATTTTAGTAGGTAGTTTTGCAGTTTTGGGATTTCGCCTTTTTCAGATGCAAATAATCGAAAATACTGATTATAGTGAAAAAGCTGCCAGCAATAGTATAAAAACTATTGAGGAAACACCTCTTAGAGGAGTTTTCTATGATCGGAATATGAATGTTGTTGTAGATAATATACCGGCCTATACATTAAGAATAGTTCCTGCCGAATATGATACTTCACTTAACAGAATTATTGAGGCAGAAATCGGAGAAAAACCGGGTTACATAAATAAAATTCTTTCTGAAAATAGAATTTATTCGAAATTTATACCGGTTCGTATAAAGCGGGGAATTGATTTTAAAGTAGTTTCGTGGCTGGAAGAAAATTCCGAGCACTTACCCGGCGTTGATTACATAGTGGAAATGCAGAGAGGCTATCCCGCCGGAATTCGCGGATCTCATATGTTCGGTTACACAAAAGAAATCACTCCTAAATTATTAGAGAAATATAAGAATTATTATAAACCTGGTGATTATATCGGGTACAGCGGTATTGAAAAGGCATACGAAAAAATACTTAGGGGGAAAAAAGGTTATGACTATGTTCTTGTTGATTCAAGAAGAAAAGAAATAGGTAAGTATAAAAACGGTGCTGCGGATATACCGTCTGTAAAAGGTAATGATCTTTTACTGACTATAGACACCGATGTTCAAAAAGCTGCCGAGGAAGCTCTTAAGGGAAGACGCGGGGCTGCAGTTGCAATTGAACCCAAAACCGGAGAAATTTTGGCTTTAGCCAGCGCGCCTGATTATGATCTCAGTAAATTTGCATATGTTACTTCCAGAGAATATTTACAGAAGTTATATGATGATCCTGAAAAACCTTTTTTTAATAGAGCAACGATGGCGGCTAATCCCCCCGGTTCTACTTTTAAAATTATGGAAGCCGTAGCCGCTCTCAACTCGGGAGTAATTACAACTTCAACAACCTTTACTTGCCGTGGAGGGCAGGAATTTTACGGAAGATATTTTAAATGCGATGCGGTACACGGTACTTTAAATGTTATTCATGCTATAGAACATTCATGCAATGTTTTCTTTTATAACTTAATTTATAAAATCGGAATGAAAAGATGGGATGAATATGCAAGCAGATTTGGTTTCGGACATGATACGGGTATCGATATAGATGATGAAGTTCCGGGATTTATTCCTACGCCAAGTTATTATGTAAAAAGATACGGCCCCGATTGGCCTAAAAGCATAATGGCCAGCTTGGGTATAGGACAGGGAGAAGTAAGTGTTACCCCTCTTCAGCTAGCACAATATGTTTCATTAATTGCTAACGATGGTGTTACATATACACCGCATTTGGTAAGAGGGTATATAACAAATAAAACCAGAAAGCTGGTCCCTTTTAGTTATAAGAAAATTGATTTAGGTATTGATTCAAGTGTTTTTAATATTGTAAAAGAAGGAATGTTTTTAGTTGTAAACGGTTCGGGAACCGCTACGAATATTCGTTCAAAAGATATTTTAATTGCCGGTAAAACCGGTACTGCTCAAAATCCTCACGGGAAAAATCATGCTTTATTCATTGGCTTTGCCCCATATCATAATCCTAAAATTGCCGTAGCGGTTTTTATTGAAAATGTAGGATTCGGCGCAACATATGCAGCTCCGGTCGCAAAAAAAATGATAGATGCATATCTGGAAAAAGATAAACTTAAAAATGATGATAAAAAGTCCATTCCTAATTTAAATACAAAAATTATTGGGGCTGCAGTTGAGAATTGATTATAAACTCAATGATAAATTCGACATGGGATTGGCAATTCCCGCTTTGCTATTATTTTGTATAGGATTAGCTGCTATATATAGTTCTACTTTAAATAATCCGCATGCAAGCGGTAATTTTCATAAACAGTTGATATGGGGTTTGAGTGCATTCATAATTTTTTTTATAACTTATTCTATTCCCACTCATTCATTTAAATCACTGGCGGTACCGTCATATTTAATTTCCATTTTAATGCTGATAGTTGTTTTGTTAATTGGTAAAAGAGTATCCGGTGCTAAGAGCTGGCTTGGTATAGAAGGTTTAGGATTTCAGCCTTCTGAATTTGCTAAGATTGGAACAGTCCTGGCTTTAGCTTCTTTTTTAAGCAGGAAAAATACCGATATAGAAACTTTTAAAGATATATTATTTGCTTTATTAATAGGATTTATACCAATAATCTTAATAATGCTGGAGCCTGATCTAGGCACCTCTTTTGTTTTTATAGGATTAATTCTTGCATTGTTGTTTTGGAAAGGTATTAGTCTTTTCGGATTGTTTGTGGTCCTTTCACCGGGAACCGTTGCAATTGCTTCTTTATTCGGTATTTATTATTTAATCGGAAGTTTAGTTGTAGTTTTTATATTCCTAATTATTTTTAAAAAGGATTTATTTTTCAGTGCATCAATTTTTGCTTTAAATTTAGGGGCGGGATTTTTTACTAATTATGTATATAAAGCTCTTAGCCCCCATCAACAAACAAGAATAAGATCGTTTATTAATCCATCGGCCGATCCTTTAGGTGCAGGTTATAATGCCATTCAGGCAAAAGTAGCAATAGGATCGGGGGGTTTTTGGGGAAAAGGATTTTTAGCCGGTAGCCAAACACAGCTGCAGTTTATTCCCGAACAATGGACGGATTTTATTTATTGTGTTATAGGTGAAGAATTCGGATTTATCGGCACAATTATAACTTTGATTATATTTCTTTACCTGTTTATTAGAATACTTAAACTTGCAAATACCGCAAAAGACGAATTTTTAAGCTTAACATTGGTAGGAATTTTAGCGATTTACTTTGTGCATTTATTTGTCAACATAGGTATGGTGGTTGGTATTATGCCGGTTATAGGAATCCCTTTACCGTTTGTAAGTTACGGCGGAAGCTCATTATTAGCGGATATTTTAATGCTTGGAATTGCTGCAAATATATATAGAACCAGGAAGGAATATACTTAAACTTAGAAATTAGAATAAACAAATTTTAAACTATTATAATTATAATCGTTTTATGAAAGCACTGGAAAAATTAAGAAATAAAAATAAGGAAGGTAAATTTATTTGTGTCGGATTGGATTCCGATATTGACAAAATTCCTTCACATTTAAAAAAAATGGCCGATCCGATTTTTGAATTTAATAAGTCAATAATCGAATCGACAGTTAATCATGCTGCAGCATTCAAATTAAATTTTGCTTTTTATGAGAGAAACGGTTACGAAGGATTGTTGACATTGGAAAAAACGATTTCATTAATCCCTAAAGATATTTTAATTATCGCAGATGCAAAAAGGGGAGACATAGGTAATACATCGGCGATGTATGCTAAAGCTGTATTTGATAAGTTAAGCTTTGACTCAATTACTGTTAACCCTTATTTGGGCGAAGACTCTATTTTGCCGTTCCTTACGAATACTGACAAACTAGTATTTATATTAGCTTTAACTTCAAATCCTAGTGCTGAAGATTTTGAAAAATTAAAATTGCAGAACGGCAAGTTTCTTTTTCAGCAGGTAATAGAAAAAGTAAAATCTTGGAATAAAAATAATAATTGCGGTATTGTATTTGGGGCTACCAAAGCGAAAGAATTGGAGGATAATATTCAAGATTTCGATTTATTACCGGTACTTTTACCAGGAGTAGGTGCGCAGGGCGGTAGTCTGGAGGATGTTGTTTCCATATTTAAGAAATACAAAAGAAACGACTACGTTATTAATGTAAGCAGAGGTATTATTTATAAATCAAATACTGCTGATTTCTATAAATCAGCCGAAATTGAGATTAAAGATTTAAATAACAAAGTTGAGAAGCTTTTAAATTATTGAAAAAATTTTTAAGTTTAGACTTACTATTATAAGTGATCATGGCTTATCATCTTGCAGATTATGAAATTTGTAGAAAAGGGAATAACTTAATGTCTCAGTACGAAATAAAAGAACCCCCGGAGGAAAAAATCGGGGAAGGAAATGATCAAATCCATTCAGTTTTTCCCCGGGATATTTTCAATTCCTCTAAGATAAAAATCGACAAAGACGCGCCTTACTTAAAACTTAACCGAAAAAAAAATATTCAAAAAACAAAATCAAATCGATATTTACTTCAAAATATAAAATTAGAAGGCGAGAAAAATCAAATAGCGCATTTTTATAAGCCGGGAGAAAGAAAATCTTCATCTATTTATTACAGTAAAAATAGTGGGGAAGAAAAGGCAGAAAGATGAAAAATAATTCGAAAATACATGAGAAATTTCTATATGAAATTTGGAAAGAACAAAAGTTTGTTAAAGATTTAAAAACTAATGATGGCCAGCAAATAAGAGTAATTGATGTGGGTATAGAAAACAAAGAAATAGGAGGACCTGACTTTAAGAATGCAAGGATTAAAATAGGAAATATTACTTATTTAGGGGACATTGAAATAGACAGCTTTTTTACGGATTGGAAATCTCACGGGCACAACATAAATAAAAAATATAACTCTGTTGTTCTTCATGCAACAATGAATAACGATTCAAATAGAGGATACGTATATACGTCAGACGGTAGAAAAGTCCAATCCATCTCACTTAAATCTTTTATTAAAAGTGATTTAAGTACTACACTGCAAAGGGCTATCCTTTCGGAACGGAAAAACAGAATCAATAAAATGCCGTGCCAAATAATCAATCAGGAAGTTAGTGAAAAAGAAAAATTAAATTTTGTATTCGACCTGGGACTTAAAAGGTTTAAAAGCAAATCCGAGAAAATGCTGGAGAGGTTGAAAGAGTTAATTTATCTTAAAGAGTTAAATTTAAAAGAGCCTATTGTTAAGTACGAGCTTGATGAAAAATTTTATAACAGAACTTATACACAAAAAGATTTCAGCAACCTTGTAATATGGCAGCAGCTTATTTATGAATATGTTTTTGAAGCATTAGGATATTCGAAAAATAAAGAAATAATGAGATCTTTGGCTCAAGCTGCGGATATTAATTTTTTTGAATCGTTAAAGATAAAAGAAGATTTCAGGCTGGTAATAGAATCTGTCTTATTTAATGTAAGCGGATTAATGCCCGATGTGCAGAATCTTCCGGATGAGGAGACTTCATCGTATACTAAAAAACTTTATGAAATATGGAATTCAATTAAAAATAATTACGATGGTAAAATATTTAACTCAACACAATGGCATTTCTTTAAATTAAGGCCGCAGAATTTTCCTACTATCAGAATAGCAGGCGGTTCAAAAATATTAAACAAAATTCTGCAAGAAAGCCTTATTCCTAATTTAATAAACAAGTTGGAAAACACAGATAATATTAATAATCTGACAAACTCATTAAGGTCGCTATTTATTGTAAAAGGCGACGGCTTTTGGCGTAATCATTATGTCTTTGATCAGCCTGCGAAAATCCCTATAAATTATTTTATCGGTGCTTCAAGAGCTGACGAAATATTGGTGAATATTATTCTTCCGATCATCTCTATATATTTTGAAATTTTTGATAAAAAAGATCTTTGCCAGCGTGTAATAAAAGTATATCTGAACTTTTACCAGAAAAGTGAGAATAATTTGGTTAATGAGGTATCTTCCACACTTTTCTTGGAGGATGCATGGAAGAGAAGTGTTTTATACCAAGGTATGATAGAATTATTCCGTAATTTTTGTTCTCGAGAAAAATGTCTTGAATGTGATATTGGTAAGAAAGTATTTAACTAATATTTTAATTACTGTTAGTTAACCTTTGAATATCATCTCTCAATTTTGCCGCTCTCTCATATTCTTCGGCATCAATTGCTTCTCTTAATTTATTTTGTAAAGCAGCTATTTTTGCTTCCTTAGTCAAAGGAATTGACTCACCCTCCTTATTTAATTCTTCTTTTTCCATGGAATTTTTATCATTTTCATCTGAAGGAACAAACGCAGCAATCTGCATAACAGATTCGGAAACATAAATAGGAGCTTGTGCCCTGACTGCTAAAGCAATCGCATCACTTGGTCTACTGTCAATTTCACTAGTCATTGTAGAGATTTCCAAAATAATTTTCGCATAAAATGTATTCTCTCTTAACTCATCAACAATAACTTCAATAACAGTTGCTCCGAGATTATCGATAACCTGTTTCAGCAAGTCATGTGTAAGAGGACGGGGCGGCTTAATCCCTTCGATTTCTAAAGCAATTGCCTGAGCCTCAAATGCTCCGATGATTATTGGAAGTCTTCTTATTCCATTTATCTCTTTTAATAAAATCGCATAAGCTCCACCGGTTGAAGGACTCGATGACAACCCTAATATTTCGCATTGAATTTTTTGCAACTAAATCTCCTATCTCTTTACGATTTAAGCTTTTTAATCTCATCAGTTAATACCGGTAATACATCAAAAACATCTCCGGCAATACCAAAATCCGCAATAGAAAAAATAGGGGCATCTTTGTCCTTATTGATTGCCACAATATACTTTGATGAAGACATCCCGGCAAGATGTTGGATTGCTCCCGATATTCCGCATGCTATATACAAAGAAGGTGAAACTGTTTTCCCGGTCTGTCCTACCTGTTCTCTATGAGGACGCCATCCGGCATCGACAGCAGCTCTGGATGCTCCGACCGCACCTCCAAGAGCTTCGGCTAAATTTTCAACCAGATAGAAGTTTTCAGGCCCTTTTAGACCTCTTCCGCCGGAAACAATTATATCAGCTTCGGCAACATCTAATTTACCTTCGGATTTTTTAAATTCAATTGTTCGTGTTTTTAGATTTGTATTACTTACTTCTTTTATAATAATTTCCGGATCAACAGCATTATCCGCCAACAAAGGTTTGAAGACATTCGGTCTTATTGTAATTATTTTTACTTTGCTCAATAATTTAACATCAGCTAATGCTTTGCCTGCATATAAAGGCCTCGTAGCAATTAATTCACCTGATGACGCATCTAAATTTGTACAGTCTATTAAACATCCGGCGTTAAGTCTTACACTTACTAAAGGGGCTAAGTCTTTACCGAAAGATGAGTTTGAAAATACCAAATATTCTGCCTCGGCTTCTTTAGCGTAGTTGGATATAATTTCTTTATATGCTGAAGATGAATAGCTTTTTAATTCTTCATTTTTAAAGTGAGTAACTTTGCGTACACCGTACTTGCCTAGTTCATTTAAATTATCAATTTCACTTCCAATAATAACAGTTTCTGCTTCTAAGTTTAGTTGACCGGCAAGTTTGATAATAACAGAAGATATCTCGAATGATGTTTTTTTGAGTTTACCTTCTCTTTGTTCCAATATTCCGATAATTTTATTTGCCATGATTTTGGGATTCCTTTTAAAGTATTTTTGCTTCTTCTCTTAATAATTTAACTAATTCAGGTACTGCGGAACTATCGGTTCCTAAAATTCTGCCCGGTTGCTTTATCGGGGGTTTCTTTAACTTTAAAACTTCAGTTAAATTGTCTGAGGCGGCGGCGGGCTTTTCCTCGATAACTTTTTTCTTAGCCGCCATAATACCTTTTAAAGAGGCATATCTAGGCTCATTTAATCCTTTTTGAGTCGTAATTACAGCAGGCAGATGTGTTTCGACAACTTCTTTTCCACCTTCTATTTCACTTTCGGCAACAATCTTGTCGTTTTCGATTTTAAAATCAACTACTACGGTAATACATGAATAATCCAATAACTCTGCTGTTAGCTGACCTACGATTGAATTATCATAATCCACGGATTGTTTACCCATAAATACCAGGTCGCATCCCTGGCTTTTAATTTCTTCGGCTAAAGCCTTAGCTACGGCAAAAGAATCTCTGGTGTTTTCATCTTTTAGCAAAACACCTTTATCTACACCCATTGCTAAAGCTTTTCTAATAGTTTCTTTATTATTTCCGCTGCCAACGCTTATCGCGACGACCTCACAATCGAATTTTTCTTTAGTTTTTAAAGCTTCTTCAACAGCGAACTCATCATAAGGATTAATTATATAGGTAACTCCGGAAGAATCGATAGTTTTTTCATCCGGGCTTATTTTTATTTTTGTAGCAGTGTCGGGAACATGACTTACACATACTGCTATTTTCATTAAACCTCCGCTTTTTTTATAATTTTATAAAAAAATATAACCATACATCGTTATAAAATCAAACCAAACAAAATTACAAAATTGTTTACAAATTTATTCAGATAACATTTTTTTTATTAAAATTCATTAAGGTAATGGATTATATTTTAATGTCGATATGATTATAATTTTAATATAGATTTCCTAATTATTGTAAACATTGTATGCTGCTTGTAAGCACAAATCCGGCATTCTGTTAAAAATTTTCACATTGCCATTTCTTGTAATAAAAAAAATCATTAATTTTTTGTGTAATTAATTGACTTTTAATTATGGAAGAAGAAATAATTAAAAATCCGGGCGGTGATGTTGAAGTTGAAGAAGATATAAGTATTGGTTTATCAAATCGCGTAGTCCTGTATAATGATGATTGGCATACTTTTGATGAAGTTATATATCAATTAATTAAAGCAATTAATTGTACATATGAAAAAGCCAGAGATCACGCGTTTGAGGTTCATGTGAAAGGAAAATCTATTGTTTTTACCGGATCAATGAAAGAATGTTTGAAAGTTTCTTCAATTTTAGAAGAAATAGCCTTAACAACCCAAATAATTACTTAGTAATAATATCGATTTAATTGATTCATCTAATTCTTACCTTTTTCTATTCATAATTGGAATTGATCAATTTCATTGTTTATCCTGACGCTTATCCATATATTTATTGTTTATATTTTATAACTGAAAGGAAAAAGTGAAAAAGTTAAGAGAAGATATAAGAAATATAGCTATTATTGCACACGTAGATCATGGAAAGACAACTTTAGTTGACCATATGTTGAAACAAACCGGTGCCTGGAGATCTAATCAGCATGTGGATAAAAGGGTAATGGATTCGAATGCTTTAGAAAAGGAACGCGGGATTACAATATTAGCAAAAAATTTAAGCGTAAAATACAAAAATGTAAAAATTAACATAATCGATACCCCCGGTCATGCAGATTTTGGAGGCGAGGTTGAACGAACTTTAAAAATGGTTGACGGGGTTCTGCTGCTTGTTGATGCGGCCGAAGGGCCTCTGCCACAGACTAAATTCGTATTAAAAAAATCTTTGGATCTCGGTTTGAAGCCGATTGTTGTAATAAATAAAATCGATAGAAAAGATGCCCGTCCGAATGATGTGCTTAATGAAGTATTTGATCTCTTTATATCTTTAGGAGCTACGGAAGATCAGCTTGACTTTACTTTTGTTTATGCTATTGCAAAAGAAGGGATTGCTAAAATAAATTTAGAGGATGAAAATATTTCGCTTGAACCTCTTTTCGAAGTAATAATTAATAAAGTCCCGGCGCCTTTATGTGATCTTGAAGAACCGTTTCAAATGCTTATTTCGGCAATTGATTACAACGACTACTTAGGCAGAATAGGAATAGGGAAAATCAGCAGCGGATCTGTAAAACTAGGAGATAATATTGTCTTGATAACAAAAGACAATCGAAATGTTAATGCTAAAATTTCTAAATTGTATTCGTTCGAGAATATAAAAAGAGTTGAGACTGATGAAGTTCTAGCCGGAGACATTGGTGCAATTGCCGGTTTGGAAGATGTTGATATCGGCGATACGATTGCCAGTCCGTTAAAGCCCGAAGCATTGCCTTTTGTTGCAATTGATGAGCCTACAATTACAATGAACTTCATGGTTAATAATTCTCCTTTTGCAGGTACGGAAGGCAAGTATGTAACAACTCGAAATTTAAGCGAGAGGTTGTCTAAAGAATTAAAATCTAATGTAAGCTTAAGAGTTGAAATGACAGATTCTCCCGATTCGTTTAAAGTAAGCGGAAGAGGTGAATTACATCTGGCAATTCTTATAGAAAATATGAGGCGTGAAGGATATGAAATGCAGTTAAGCAAGCCTCAGGTAATTATGAAAAAAATTGCTGATGTCTTATCCGAGCCGACGGAACATGTTATAATTGATGTACCCGAAGAATTTGTAGGAACGGTAATTGAAAAACTCGGGAAAAGAAAAGCCGAAATGAAAAATATGCTTACATTTAATGAAAATACCAGGCTTGAGTTTATTATTCCGTCCAGAGGTTTGATCGGTTACCGTGCTGAGTTTATGACCGATACAAAAGGTACGGGAATTCTACACCATAATTTTGAAGGATATGAACCGTACAAAGGTGAAATTACACACAGGCAAAGAGGAGCTCTCGTGGCAATGGAAACAGGTTTAGCGTCGGCATATGCTATGTTTAAGCTTCAAGAACGTTCGGTCTTTTTCATCGAGCCGGGAACTAAAGTATATCAAGGAATGGTTGTCGGCGAAAATTCCAGAAATAACGATATGAATGTTAATGTAACAAAAACCAAACAATTAACTAATATGCGCGCATCAGGTGCCGATGAAGCAATTAGACTTGAACCGCCGATAATATTGACGCTTGAGCAGGCAATTGAGTGGATTACCGAAGACGAGTATGTAGAAGTAACTCCTGAGAATATTAGAATAAGGAAAAAATATCTTACCGATATGGATAAAAAGAATGCCAGATTAAAAGCCAAACAAAAAGAAACGGCTGCAATAGTGTAACCACAAGTTACAAAAATTAACCGGATTTATTTAAGGAGGTAAAAATGTCTCAAAGTGTTGTTAATGGATTAAAACCTGAAACTCTATGGTTAAGATTTTATGAAATCACGCAAGTTCCGCGTCCTTCTAAAAAGGAAAGTAAAATAGTCAATCATATGAAAAAACTTTTTAGTGATTTGGGTGTTAATTTTAAGGAGGATAAGGTGGGGAATTTAGTTGTGTCTATAAAAGCAACACCCGGTTATGAAAAAGCCCCAACTGTTATTCTTCAAGGGCATGTTGACATGGTTTGTGAAAAAAACAAAACTACAATTCACGATTTTGATAATGATCCTATAAAATTAAAAAGAGATGACGGATGGATTAAGGCTGACGGTACGACTCTTGGAAGCGATAACGGTATCGGAGTAGCAGCTGCCCTTGCAATAATTACAGATAAGGATTGCGTTCACGGTCCTTTGGAAATTCTTTTAACAATTGACGAAGAAACGGGACTGACCGGCGCAAATAATATAGCTCCGGGATTCATATCCGGAAAAATATTACTGAATTTGGATTCGGAGGAAGACGGTGCATTTTATGTCGGCTGTTCCGGCGGGCTTGATACTGTAGCACATTTTAATCTTGAATTGGAAGATGCGCCATCCGGTTTGGAAGAATATGAATTATTAGTTACAGGGTTAAAAGGAGGCCATTCAGGCCTGGAAATTAGTCAAGGAAAAGCAAATGCAATAAAAATTTTAGCAAGAACTTTAAAAGAGTTGGGGAAAATTAAATATTATATCTCATCCTTAAACGGAGGAAGCAAAAGAAATGCAATACCCAGAGAAGCTGAGGCTAATATTTATTTGAATAAATCGGATATTTCAAAGGTGGAAGGTATTTTAAGTGAATTTAAAAAGGAACTACAAAATGAATATAAAGTTTCAGACAGCGGATTGAATTTTGAATTCGGGAAATCCGGTATAAACAATAAAAAAGTATTTTCAAATTCATTTAAGGAAAAAATTCTTAATACTCTTCTAGCCTTATCACATGGTGTTATTTCAATGAGTCAGGATATTCCGGATTTGGTAGAGACATCGACAAATGTTGCAACTATTTCCACATTGAAAGATGAATTAGTTATCGGTACCAGTCAAAGAAGTTCAGTTGAAAGCGCAAAGAAATACGTGGCTCAAAATATAGCGTCTGTATTTCAATTGGCCGGAGCTAAAATTGAGAGCGGAGACGGATACCCCGGATGGAAACCGAATTTGGATTCCGACATTTTAAAAGTTTCTAAAAATGTTTATAAAGATCTTTTCGGTAACGAACCCGAAATAAAGGCTATTCATGCCGGATTAGAGTGCGGAATTCTCGGAGATAAAAATCCCGGGTTGGATATGATCTCTTTCGGACCGACTATTCAAGGTGCGCATTCTCCCGATGAACGTGTAAATATTGAAACTGTGGGTAAATTTTATATGCTGCTTAAGGCGATATTAAAAAAAGTTGCAACCCAGTCCCCCAATTAATTATATAATTTAAACTTCCCTTTAAAATTTTTGAAGGGAAGTTTCTGTTTCCATTTGTTTGCACAAGGTGCAATTACAATTTTCATAAATTTCATCATAACCGTAATCAATTGTTAATTCTTCCCCCGCCTCAATATCCCTGTATGCTGTAAGCGATAAGCTTTCGTTGTCTCTTTCAATTACATCACAGTTAAAATCACACTTATGATTTATATATTTTATTTTCTCCATATCCGAAGTATCGATATAATTATCCCCGTTCCAAAAAATATAAACGTTATCTTCTTCTTCCTCGCGTCTAACACATTCATCATCGGATATTACCTCTCCTGAAATAATCATAATTAAGCTGCCTTTAGGTATATCTATAGTTGTGAAAAGTCCAAGACCGTGTATTTTGGAATTATTGACTGTTACATAGTCATAGTAGTAATTAGAATCATTATTCACTCTTAATCCTTATTTTTACATTCATAATATTTATTTCATGGTTTAATGTTATATAATGCTAAGGGTGAAGTTAAATAAAATAATTGACAGTAAAAACACAACCGGGTAATTTTAATGATATAATAATTAAAGTAAGGAAGATCTCATAAGTTAAAATTTACTAATCGAAATTGTGACATGTGCTTTTAACTCAAATAAATTTTTGCTTATTAGCAAAATCTTAGCTGGATTGAAAAATATTTTTTAAATCTTGTAGGTTTTTATAGGAAGTCTATCCATGGCTCAGCAATCTATTGTAAAATTAAGGAAAGATATTTTTAATGAATTCGGCAAAGTTGATGGAAATTTTGCCTTAGTATTTTTAGAGCTTAAACATGGTGGAACTAGTATCTTTTTTAATGAAAAGGAAAATTTTCATGCCGCCAGCACAATGAAGACTTCTGTAATGATTGAAGTATTTAAGCAGGCAGAGCAGGGGAAGTTCAGTCTTGATGATTCATTAGCCGTAATAAATCAGTTTAAGAGTATAGTCGATTCTTCAACATTCTCATTAAACTTATCGGATGATTCGGGAGAAGAATTATATAAATTTATCGGGCAGAAAAAAAGTATACGCGGATTAGTTTATGAAATGATAACCTTCAGCAGCAATCTGGCGGCAAACCTATTAATGGATTTAGTAGGTGCAAAAAATGTGATGGCCACAATGAATGATATCGGAGCTAAAGATATTCGAGTTTTGAGGGGAGTTGAAGATTTAAAAGCATTTGAAGAAGGATTGAATAATACGACTACAGCGTATGATTTGATGATAATATTTAAAAGAATTGCGGAAGGAAATATTGTCTCAAAGGAAGCCTGCAGCGAAATGATTAAGATATTGTGCGATCAAAAATTAAATACAAAAATTCCAGCTAAATTACCTATAGGCATAAAGATTGCTCACAAAACCGGTTCCCTTTCCGGCGTAGAACATGATTCAGGAATTATTTATTTGCCAAATGGAAAAACTTATATCCCGGTTATGCTTACAAAAAATTTAACTGATATGCAAAAAGGAATCGAAGTTGAGGCAAATGTTTCAAAGCTTATATTTGATTATATGATTCAAGTTTAAAATTTGATTTAAAAATAAATATAAAAAAGCCTTTAGATTTCTCTAAAGGCTTTTGTGTTAATCCTGAAATAATATAAGATATTATAAAGTAAATCTTATTCCTAACTGCATATACCATCTTGATAATAAATTATCAGCACTCCAGGGGGTATTGTTTGCAGGTTTTGAGAAGCTATAAACGTTTTTGCCATTAGAAGCATCAACTCCCTTAAGTGTAACAATTGTATAAGTCGGATTTACAAGTGTATAATAGTAACCCCATGAATTATTTAATAAGTTAAGGATATTTAGAATATCCAAACTGATTTCAAATCTATGATCCATTGCTGGAATAGTTTGTACTATTCTTAGATCTAAAGTGTTGTTCCATGGTGCTGTAGCAGCATTTCTTACAAACATTTGACCACGATGTGAACTCAGGTAATTGTTGTTTGCAATGAAACTATCCAGTTCTTTATACATTTGAGCATTTGGAGTATAAAGACCACCAGAAACTGATCCAAGTTCAATATCAGCATCATTCTTAGGTATATAGAATAAATCATTTTGATTAAAACCGTCACCGTTAACATCACCATAGACAGTTAAAGAATATGGTCTGCCTGATTGCCCGTTATAAAAGAGTGCTATTGAAGTAGGTGCATCTTTGAAAAATTCATGAGTATAAGCAACTGAAAGAGCAATTCTGCTGCGTACTTCATAATCAGAAGTTTCCAAGGGCGGATTATTTGGATTACCAGAAATTGGATTATATGCTAACTGGGAGTTTGCCTGTGATGATGAAACACTGTTCACATCTAATGCTCTTCCATATGTATAACTTGCATTTACGCTAAGACCTCTTGCAACATTTCTTTGAATCTGGGCTACAAGGTTATACTGATAACCAGAGGTCGTATTTTTTAAATATAGCGTATTATAAAAGTTACCATTACCATTGAATGTTCCGCCGAATATAGGTCTGTTAGCTTCAGACGCATTTACGCCAACTTGAGATTTTAAATTTAACAATTGGTAAGTCATATCATTTAATGTTTTACCATATAAGACTTCTAATGTTCCGATAAAGTTATATGGTAATACACGGTCAACAGCTGCATCAAATCTTAAAAGTTGAGGCATTTTAAGATTTGGATCAACCATATCTATTTCTGATTTTAAATTCGTAGGTAAACCAAGCTGTGCTGCAGTCGGCTGATTATTAGGATTCACCCATGCAGGTTGAAATTGAGCAGTTGGAGAACCGGAAACTTCAGCATAATAAGTTCCGTTGTTACCGTAATTATTTGACATCCATACATAAGGTACTCGACCTGTGAAAACTCCAATTCCGCCTCTAATTTGAGTAATATGATCACCGTTTACATCGTAGTTAATTCCTAATCGAGGTGAAAATAAAATATTTCCTTTTGGTTTATTTGATGTAGAATAACCCGGGAAATATTTACTTACTGAATCATTATTTGGAATTGCTGTCGGGAATGTAGGAACATCCATTCTAATTCCTAAGGTAATTTTCAAGTTTTGAATACCCGACCATTCGTCCTGTGCATAAAGGCCATATTGGTTAGCATGAAATGAAGCAGCCTGCAAAGGATCACTTGTTCGTGAAGACACTCTTTGGTAATAAGAAATTGTACCTGCTTGTAAAGCCGAAAGACCGGCGAATGTGTAATATCCGTAGAATGAACGCATGAACAAGTTCTTGAATGCAAAGAATTCATTGTGAGTACCGAAAGTAAATAAGTGATTCCCGGTTGAATAAGTAAAGTTGTCTGTTAATTCAACAGTAGCCTGGTTCAGCATATTTGCAGATGAATATCTGTCGGGACCTGCATACATTCTAAAACTGCCCTCATCAACTTCGATAAGAGGATATGCATTTCCAAAGGGAACTCTATTATCTAAAATGGTAGTGTAGCCTAATGTTACTTCATTAGACATATTATTACCAATCTGACTGTGCAACTGCAAAACACCGTTGCTGGTTCTGTTTTGATATAGATAAAGATAGCTGTCAAAACTTAACGTATTATTCCCATCTCTTGTATGGCTATAGTCATTATCGGACTTTGCATTTAGATAACTGTAGGTAAAGGTTAATTTGTTTTGTTCATCAATGTTCCAATCTAAACGAGCAAAGAATTTTGCATTTGGATTAGAAGCATTAAAACTCTGATCCGAACCGGGGTTAAATCCATACTGGTTAGTTAATATACTCTTCATTTGCGATGCTAAAGATGCCGCATTTGCCGGTCCTAAAGGAGTAAGAGATAAATTTTGCCAAGGGAAATTATACTGGACTAATTCACCGTTAACGAAGAAAAATAACTTATCTTTTACAATCGGCCCGCCTAATCTTATACCTTCCTGATAATTGCTGAAATTTGGTAATTTGGTTTTATCAACATCTGGGCTTACTCCTGCAAAGCTTTGGTTTCTGCCATATCCATAAACAGATCCTTCCCAGTTGTTGGTTCCACTTCTTGTAATTGCATTTATACCGCCTCCAGTAAATCCGCCGTATCTTACATCAAAAGGTGCAACTACAATCTGGAATTCCTGAATTTCATCAAGGCTTATTGCGTTTGCACCTTGACCTGTCCCAGGTGCACCGGAACCTAAACCAAATAAATCATTAAATTGAGTTCCGTTTAATTGTATATTGTTATATCTGCCTGATCTGCCGGCAGCGGAGTAGCCAACTCCACTAAAGAATGGCGACATTTTTGTTAGATCGGTAAGACTTCTGCTAACAGTAGGAATCTCCTGGATTTCTCTAGCCGATACGTTCATGGCCGCACCGGTATGATCACTGCTTATTACAGAATTTCTAGTGCCAACAACAGTCACTTCAGATAGTTTAACTGCGGTTGTAGTCATTGTAAAATTCAAAGTTAAAGCTTGCCCTAATTGAAGATAAACATCTTCTTTTTTCTGGGTTTCATAACCTACATAGGATACTGTTATTGTATATGGCCCGCCGACTCTTAATCCGATTAAATTATATCGGCCATCGTTTCTTGTTGTTGTCCCGTAAGGTGTTCCCGAAGGGACATGCACCGCCATTACTGTAGCGGAGGGTAATGGTTCCCCTTTATCATCTGTTACCCGGCCGTTTATTGATGCTGTTGTTACACCTTGTGCATACGTAGATGTTGTACAAGTAATGTACAGCAAAGCCGCAATAACAAGGAAAAGAACTTTAGTAATAGATAATTTCATACTTTCTCCTTGATTATTATTGATTTTGTTTATTTAGGTACATACTGGTTTATTTGAAAAGAATCATTTAGACTATATTTATATAATTTAGGATTCAAATATCTGCTCTAAAAAAATGAATTCCAAGGAATGTAAAAATATTAATAATTTGGTAATACGAGGATTAAAAAATGCCACCAACATTAACCTTTTTCAGAATTAGAATTGTTTAAATTAACATTGAATTAAAATCGATAGTTAAAACACCCTGAAAAATCCCATCAATTTATTAAGAGACAAAATATTAAAATTTTATAATTGAGGCAATAAAAATTTAAATATAATATTACAATATTTAATAATACTTGATTTTCAAACGAAAATTGATTAATAAAATGTTATAATTTTATTTGATATTTATTTAGTTATAAAATTTCTATCAATTTAAGTGTTATAACATTTAAACCAATTTTTGATAATCAGGCATTATTTTATCCTCAATAAGATTCTAAAGCTGTAGTAAAAAGATCTAGCTTGAAAAGAAGTGGGAGTTATATATATTCATCACAAAATATTATTTTAATAGTTAGTAATATTATATAAAGATTTTATTCCTAACTGATAAAAGTACTTATGACATTTTTTAGTGAAATTAAATCTGTAAAAGCAGGCTTAATATTCATCTTGATTCTTATAATCGGAATAGGGGTTGCTTCCTACAGAAATATTAATGAAGTTTTCCAATCTGCCGAATTAAGAACTAATTCATACAATGTATTAAATTCCTTGGAAGATGTTTTAGCTCAAATTGTAACTGCCGAAGAAAGTCAAAGAAGTTTTATTATTACCGGGGATGAATCTTATCTGGAACCATATAATAAGGGTTATAAAAATGCTATTTCGGACCTCGCTAATTTGAAATCTTTATTGAAAGACAGCAAATCACAATTAAATAAGCTTCATCAATATGATACTTTACTTGTTTATAGGTTTAACAGTTTGCAGACTACTATTGATATTAGAAAAAAAGGGGACTTTGCAGGTGCTGCAATGAGGCTTCGGTTAAGAGTAGGCAGAAGATTCATGGACAAAATATATGAATTAACTGCAAGTATGGAGGCGGAAGAATATAATTTGCTTCAAAATAGGGATAAGTTGTTAGTTACTAATGTTAAGAACACTTTTATTACAATAATAGTAGGAACATTAGTCAGCTGTATAATATTTTTAACTGTGTTTTATATTCTCGATAGAGAGATTGGAGTAAGGAAAAAAGTTGAGCATGCTATCCGGCGGGAAATGGAATTTTCCGACAGATTATTAAACAGCAGTATTGACGGAATCGTAGCATTTGACAGCGACTGCAAATATACCCTATGGAATCCCGGTATGGAAACGATGACCGGAATAAATAAAACAAAAGCGTTGGGTAAAAGTGCTTTTGAGGTATTGCCGTTTTTAAAAGAAATCGGCGAGGATAAATATTTTTATGAAACATTAAAAGGTAATTATGTAATTGCAAAAGACAGATGGTTTTATATTCCTGAAACCGGTAAAGAAGGCTATTTTGAAGCATATTACTCGCCTTTGTTTGACCCGGATAAAAAAGTAATCGGGGGTATTGCAATAATTAGAGATAGTACCCAGCGGAAATATGGTTTGGAAGCGCTTGAACGTTCAAAAGAAGAATTGGAACGAAGGGTAATAGAAAGAACTTCCGCACTTTCAAAAGTAAATGAGGATCTTAGAAATGAAATAATTGAAAGAAAAAGAGCAGAAGAAAAAATTAATGCTTCTTTACAGGAAAAAGTTGTATTGTTAAGAGAAATACATCATAGGGTAAAAAACAATCTTCAGGTTATCTCCAGTCTTCTCAATTTGCAATCCGGATATATTGAAGACAAAAAGTCGCTTGAAATATTTCGGGAGAGCCAAACGCGGGTTCGTTCTATGGCTCTTATACATGAGAAATTATATCAGTCAAAGGATCTAAATAAAATTGAATTCTCGGAATATATTGAGTCTTTGATTAAAGATTTATTTAAGTCGTATAATATAGATTTCGATAGAATAAAATTAAACAGTAAACTGGAGGGAATTTTCTTTGAAATTGATACTGCAATATTATGCGGACTTATTATTAACGAACTGGTTTCAAATTCTTTAAAACATGCATTCCCTTTAAATAAAAAAGGTGAAATATTTATAAGTCTTGATAAAGATGATAATAACAAATATACTTTAATACTAAAAGATAATGGTATCGGATTCCCCCCAAATGTTGATTTTAGAAAAACCGAATCTTTAGGACTTCAATTAGTCACAACTCTTACCGAGCAGCTAGGAGGCACAATTGAATTACATAAAAACGGTTATACCGAGTTTATTATTGCATTCAATGCTTAATACATTTGCCTAAATCACAAAATTAAAGCAGCAATTCAATTTAATGCTTTGGTCACAATAAAATTTCTACAATAAGACTATTTTTAAATAATGTTTTTCAAATGGCAAGGAATATATGGCAATCAAGAATATAATGGTTGTTGAAGACGACTATATAATAGCATTGGATATTAAGAAAAGCGTAAAAGGTTTCGGGTATGATGTACCCGTTGTTGTACATTCGGGTGAAGAAGCAATTGCAGCTGCTGGAAAATTTAAACCCGACTTAATATTAATGGATATTATGCTTGAGGGTGAACTTAACGGTTTGGAAGCCGGACAATTAATTTGGAAAAATTTAAGAGTACCTATTATTTATATAACATCTTATTTTGATGACAGCACTTTACGGAATGAAATCCATTCATCATTTAATTATGATTATTTAATCAAACCTTTTAAGACCAGCGATTTAAAAACAAAAATTGAAAGTTTTCTTTATTCTTAATTTTTTGGGGGGAATTAAAAAATATTTTTTACCGAGTACGGATTTACTTTGCCAGATGTTTTGCCAGATGATCCCACCAGTCATCTTTAATAATTTCATATTTGGCCTTTTGTCTTTTATCTAAAAGAGCTTCAACTTTCTCCAAAGTTTTTTCTTTATCTTTATCTGTTCTAACTTTTAATGCCAAATAGGAATTGATAATGGTTTCTACTTGTGAAGTTTGACTATCCGAAAGTAGAATTTTTTGCTGAAGTTTAGTGGCGGCAGTATTGGCTAAACTTATTTTTTTCACTGATTTTGAAGTGTCTTTTTGAGCGGGTTTTATATTAGTTGAAAATACAAGTATAGTAGAAATTACTAATATCGCAAATAAGGCTTTCATTTTATCTCTTCCCTAATATTTAATGTTGTTCGTATAAAACTAATATGATCAATGTTTAATGTCAATAACATAAATCAAAGTCCGGGAAATACCAGTTATTTTTACATTTATATGCAATAACATGAATGTACAATACGATATTTAGTCGGAATAAAATGATTCAAGAAAAATAATTTTATAATTATTTATGATTTGAGTAAATTTAAAGTTTAAAAATTAGAAATTGTGAATTTATTAGAAGAAAAAGCATTCAAAATAATTTCAAATTATTTAAGACTTTTAGACGAACACAAACTGGAAATAACTGAAATTGTAAAAAAGCCATATAATTTTGAAGTTAACATCTCTGACAATAAACAACTTGTTAAACTGCTTGTATATTTCGGCAAGAAAGGGAATAAAACAGTTGTACAAGGAGATAATTCTAGTAAATTATTTTTATTAGTTAATAATTTAATTTTCGGCGAATCGTTATTTGAATATGAAGATGGTCGGTTTAATGAACCGGAAGAATATATTGGTACGGATGAATCAGGAAAAGGCGATTATTTTGGCCCTTTGGTTGTAGCAGGTGTTTATTCAGGAAAGAAAAATCTAGAATCTTTAAAAAGGTTGGGTGTTAAGGATAGTAAACTATTTACGGATGCTTCTATTAGAAAAATTGCTAAAGAAATAAGAAATATTATCGAAAATAATTATAATGTCATTGCAATAAGTCCCGGCAAGTATAATAAGCTTTTTGAAGATATGGGAAATGTTAACCGCATTTTAGGCTGGGCTCATGCAAAAGTTCTGGAGAATATTTTAGAAAAACAGAATGCTGCCGAGGCTATTAGCGATAAGTTTGGAGATGAAAGATTAATAATTAATGCGCTTCAGACAAAGGGTAAAAAAATAAATCTGCATCAATTTACAAAAGCGGAAAAATATACTGCGGTTGCCGCTGCTTCGATTTTAGCAAGAGAAAAATTTTGCGAATGGTTTGATTTGCAGAAAAAAGTTTTAGGAATAGAATTACCAAAAGGCGCATCTTTAAAAGTTGAAAAAGCTGCATCGGAAATAAAAAATAAATATGGCTTGGAAAAGCTGAGTGAGTTAGCAAAAGTACATTTTAAAACAACTAAAAAAATTATACATCAATAAATTTGTATATATTATCATAAGGAAAAATAATGGTTACTAGTTCAAAAGTTAAAAGGATAGGAATATTAACTGGAGGAGGCGATTGTCCCGGACTAAATGCGGTTATTAGAGGTGTTACAAAGCCTGCTCAAGATTACGGAATGTCGGTGTTGGGGATAATAGACGGATTTGAAGGTCTGGTAGAAGGAAGGGCTAGAGAATTGAAAAATGATGACGTCTCGGGTATACTGGGTAGAGGTGGAACAATTTTAGGTTCATCCAACAAAGGAGATCCTTTTCACTGGCCTATTTTAAAAGACGGCAGTATAGAAATTGTTAATAAATCCGAAGCGGCGTTAAAAAATTACCAGGCATGGAATTTAGATTCGCTAATTGCAATAGGCGGCGACGGCACGATGCATATCTGCAACAAGCTCGGTCAAATGGGTATGAATATGATTGGAGTTCCAAAAACAATTGATAATGATCTGGAAGCTACGGATTTAACCTTTGGTCATGATTCGGCAGTGTTTGTTGTTGCAGAGGCACTCGATAGACTGCATACTACCGCTTCATCTCATCATCGTGTAATAGTAGTTGAAGTTATGGGCCGGTATGCGGGATGGATTGCATTAAACGGCGGATTGGCCGGCGGAGCGGATATAATTTTAATTCCGGAAATTCCCTTTTCATGGGAAAAAGTTTACGATAAAATTCTCAAAAGAGAGTTAATGGGTAAAAAATTCAGTCTTGTCTGCGTTGCCGAAGGAGCTAAACCTCTTGATGGTGAAATGGTTTTAAAAGGACAAGATATTAAAAGACATGATCCAAGGCAGCTTGGGGGAATTGGAGATGTAGTTGCAAAAAAAATTGAAGAAAATACGGATCGGGAAACAAGAGTAACTGTTTTGGGCCATTTGCAGAGGGGGGGAAGTCCGACACCATTTGATAGAATCCTCTCAACGAAATTTGGTGCGTTTGCAATAGATTTGGCGGCGCGTAAAAAATTTGGAAAAATGGTTGCGCTTAAAGGGTCGGAAGTAAAAAATGTGAACATTGTAGATGCTATTTCCAGACAAAAGTTGGTTAAACGGGATAATCAGGCTGTAATTGCTGCAAAGGCAGTAGGAATTTCTTTCGGCGAATAAAAATATTTTAGCAATAATAGAATTTGATTTTCGCTTATTGAAAATATATATTTGAAAGCCTTTTAATTAAAGGTATTTTATAAATTTCGAAGCAATATTCTTATAAATTTGGGGCTGTAGTTCAGTTGGTTAGAACGCCTGCCTGTCACGCAGGAGGTCGCGAGTTCGAGTCTCGTCGGCCCCGCTCTTAAAAGCCTTAATACAAGCGGTATTGAGGCTTTTTTCATTTCTGTGCTTCCTTAAAATCCCACTGTCATTGTACCGAAAATGTACCGACTGTGTACCGACTTTTTGCCGGCACATCCCTAATTTTGTTGGTTGGGTAATATGGTTAGTTAAATTGAATGACATTGTATAATAAAATTAGTGATTGCCTTTCTCTTTAGCAACTAAGACAAGAGTAATTTTGCCAGGTTGATATACTACAGCAAATTCTTTCCCGACGTCAAAACCGGAATTTATAAGCTGTGAATTTTTGATTTTAATTTGCGGGACTTTTTTATAATCCCGCTTTGTTGGATGGCTACTTTCATAAACTTTCATTTTATACCGTCCGGATCTGATTCTTCAAATTTCCTTCCGCAAATTCTGCATTGTTTTGTCTGAGCAATTACAATGTTGTGTAATGAATTGACTGAGTGAGTTTGAGAGACAATTTTAAGATTCTTACTGCACTCGTGTTTTGGAATCCAGCCGGAATTTTGGCACACCTCGAACAAGGATTTCAATTCCTCGGATTTTTGATTCGTTATCATAGTAACACCTTTCTGTTAGTTAATTATCAAAAAGGGCGTACTGCCCCACAAAAAAACAATATTTTGCCCGCTTAATCACTCTTTGGCGAATCAGTACATTGACAAGGTGTTGATGTAATGAAAGCATTATTATGCAAGGCAAGGGCGAAGCAGCGTTAAGAAAAGGGCGAAAGTTTTTGCCGAATACAATACTAAAGGATATTATAAAAGTTGGTAAAAACTTTTGTTCCTTTTTAGCTGCTTTGTTTCATATACCCTTGCCCGTTTTATGATGAGGTTCGGTTAAGACTAAGCTTTTTATTAAAGCGGGCAAAATATGTTCTAACAGTTACGACATCAGGAGTAACATACAATGTTGGGTTTCTTCTGGTAGTTATGGCACGATAGTGACGTAGCTACACTCAATGACGCTAATGTTAAGCCTTATGATAGCCTTATTGAACGAGTGGAGTGTTTGACGGCGGCAGCCGTCAAGTAAACGGAACGAGTGAAAATAGGGCGAAGGTATGACAGAATATCAAATACTAAGTGATAAATACTGGTAGGTGTTGACCAACGGGAAACAGCTACACTAAAATGACGCTTATGTAATGATTAATCGAAAGCCTTTATGACTGAGTGGAGCGGTTGCCCCGTATGCGGGACAAAAGAGCGGAACGAAGGAACAAGGGCGGAGGTTCGATAGAAATAGTAATGCAATGATTTAATTATCAGGCTTCCCCGGGTTGAGGAAGCCTTATGGAAGGATTATTTAGCTGTTGTGGGAATAAGTAGCGGAGTATTGAACTACTTTCCCGTCAGCGTTTTTGGAAGCAACACTCAAGTAAAGTATGCTGTTCTGGTATTTAGCTGCTACGGCTTGCTGTAAGACATTTAGAGCCATACTTAATGAATACGCGGTTGTGAAATCGAATCCAGCTTCATCTTTGGAGAGATTGATTAGCTGGTATGCAGGGTCATCAGGATTAGTGGGATTATAGAAGCACACTAAAGCTGAGATTGTTAAATCGACTTCCTCTGCGGTAAATACCGAAACAGTATTCAAAGCTGAAATATCAGCAGTAATGCTATTAGCACCTACAACAGGTGTCTGAACATCAAGAGCAAATCCACCAGGAGTAATTATATTATCAACTGTGGGTTTGTCAGTATCGGAAAACTGAAAGTTTTTCTTGAAGATGGTGTTGAAAACAGAGATACCATTTTCTTTTGAATTTTTCCAGATTGCTTCAAGTGCAGAAAGTGCACTGATGTTCTTTGCCAGTTTAGCAGTTACTGCAAATTTCTGACGAACTTCAACTACAGCAGGATCATAGCTGACATTGAAGCTGGAAGGACGAGCTGCTAAGATGGTTTTACCTTCTACCGTCCTTGCAGAAAGATTACCAAGCTTACCGCTCAGGTTGCCTAAAACATTTCCATTTACTATTGCCATTTTAATTACCTCATTATTTGGTGAAATATTCGATGGAATAATAATTATATGACATTAAGGATTCATTGTATTTCTGTGCAAGTAAAAGAGTGAATGGATTAACAACTTTTAGGCTTGGCAGTGGCTTGTTACAGGCTTGTTAGGATACTTCGACAGGCTCAGTACAGGCTTAATTAAAATTGGATAAAATGTTGATGGATTTTGTCTTTCGTTTCCTAAAAACGATTGAGTTTATGGCAGCTTCAGAGAGGTTGAATCTGTTTGAAAGGATATTGATTGAATCGTAAAGAGATTTTGATTTACGAATCCTTTTATACTCGGTTTTAATTATGAGATTGCGCAGACCAATTTCATCAATAAGACCAAGTGAATATAATTTAGCGAATTTGGAATCGCTGACCAGGTTTTTTATTTCTTCCGATAATTGATTCACTTATTCCAGATCCCCAAATTGTTATTCATTGCTGTTCTGCGAAGGTTGTAGAAGATTTCGTAATATTGCATTCCTTTAGGATAGTGGCTAATTCTTGCATAACCCTTTTTAAGTAATTCTGCTTGGACAAAAACAGAATCTTTGCCATATATATCGGTTAACCAAACATAGGCTAACAATCTGCCAAAAATATCGAATGATTTGCCGTCCCGCCTACGCTGCGTTCCGGACGGGCAGGCAAATGTTAGCTTAATTATTTTGCCATCAATAAGCTGAGCGGTTAGAATTTTGGCAGAATCCGAATACGCTTCTGCGGGATTGCTCAAATGAGGTAATTCAGGTGTGTCTATTCCAAGCATTCTAACATGCTGTGAATCGGAAAGGACAAAAGTATCACCATCAATTACACGGGCAACCTTAACTTTAATTGTATATCCGTAAGGATAATACATTTTGTATTGGCAATGGAAAGACCCGGGAAGCAATAAGATAAGAAGTGATATAAGAATTATAATGCGGTGACTATTTTTAACGAGGGTTTTCATATATGGCTCAATATTTTATTGAAGAATTTATTAATTGAAGTAATTCCAAACAACCGCAGATGTTTATGTTTGTTTTGCCTTTGCTTTCCTTGCAGATAAAAATAGTAGCGAATCAGAAGTTGGACGTTATGGACGGAAAAATTGGTGGTTTTAAACTGCGATTAAAAAGGGAAGGAAATTGAGTCCAAAGTGTCCAGTGTTATCTTTAAACCGATAAGCCCCGCTTAAAAAACATTGCGAATAGTCTTTTAAGCGAGGCAATTTAGCGGAGAGAGTGGGATTCGAACCCACGGTACACAAGTGTACGACGGATTAGAAGTCCGCTGCTTTCACCCACTCAGCCACCTCTGGAAATTGTAATATCAATTTCCACAGACTGCTATCGTAAAAATAACTAATAAAAATTAAAATATAAATGTTGTAAGAAGTAAGAAGTAATTTGGACAACAATGGTTTTCAAATAAAAGCGGAATGAAGGCGTGTCGAGGAACGAGCCGCCGTAATGAAGCGATGTTTACTGATAATAAAATGACAGAAAGAGAATATCAGGTTTTACTGGGATTCACAAATGAAAGCGAATGAAGGGTGTGTCGAAGAATGAGCCACCCGGAATGAGCGATGATGAACTGATAAGGTTATGTGCCGAGTTTACATAAGCCAACATTATGAGACTTCGATAGAAAGATTATGAAAGGTAAAGATGATTAGTTAGTTGCATAATGTTTCTTATGTAAATCTGGCTGACAATGTCAGGATGAGGTGAGTTCATCTTAGGTCAAGTGGCTTGATTTATTGAGTCCTTTATGAGCCGATTGAGCCAATTATGAGTTCTTATCTTTATCCTTCAAATAATCGCCAGTTAACTATCATTAATCAATTTTTAAATGTTTTCCTTCATCAGGTTCGTAAAAAGCATTGTGAGTTTCCAGGTATTTATATAATACGTCATAATCTTCATTGTTAAGATATGAACTGAACTTATGAGCTTTAGATAGCATTTCCACATAAGGTAAAGGGTCTTTATCGCGAGTTAATTTTTTCAATGTTAGTAAATAATCTTCACGGTAAACAGTTGGTATAATTATTTTGCTTTGATTCTTATTGACAAGTTCTGCATTCATCATAACACGGGCAATTCTACCATTGCCATCTTCAAATGGATGTACTTCGCTAACGATGAACATCATATATGCTGCGCGGGCAAATGGATCAGTTAATATTTTATAATAGTCGAATCCTCTAACTAAAGTACCACGTACGAGTTTGAAATCAACAAAAAAGGTATTACCGGCTCTATTGTTTTTTGTTTTAAATTGACCGGGTGATTTGCTTACTCGTGCTGAAAGTAATGTCTTGTGTCTTGATTGAAGCAGATTTAAGAACTCATCGGCAGTATCCGGAATTATTTTCATCTCATTTCTATTTGAAACTATCTGGTAAGTGCCGAGTATATCGTGTGAATCATCCCCACGGTTAGGGAGCGGAACGCCGGTATCAACAATATTCTTTGCTTCAGAGACTTCGAATACTGTACCCTCAATGTAATTTGAAAAATACGCTTCAAAGAATGCAAAATTTCTAAATGAGTTTAATGATGTATTTTTTTCAGGCCGTTCTTTGAAGGTTTTATTATGCAGGTAGTTTGAGAGTATTTCAAATAACTCAATTCTGTTTCTATCATAAGGCAAACCGGCAGCACGCGATAAAGCCAAATCAGATTTTAATATTTTAGACGGCTTAGTTGTAAATAGTGCACCAATAATTTTATTTAATGACTCAAACTCTTTTTGCATTCCAAGAATTTCAGAAAGTTTTCTGGCATCATCGCGTAATTTATTTAATCCATCTTCGCCTTTTATTCTTAAAATATCGTCCAGTTTTTCTTCAATTTGCGGGATGCCCAATGTCTTGGAATTAGGGCCGGATTTTTTTGTTATTTGTAGATTCTCGAGATATCTTCTTGCCTCTGAAGAAACATAAAGGCTACCGATAAATTTATTATCTCCTTCAACCGGGCCTTTGCCTTCAAGAAAATTTATGGTTATACCGGGCAACTTAATTTTCCTTGTGTAAGAATACGTTACAAAAATCTGGTTGGTTGATGTTGGTTTAAATTCAAATGCGGAGCGATGGCTTAAAACAGAATCGGGGTATAAATTGCCAAGAATTTCAAGAATATTTCTTTTGATTATTTCCGATGGTTTCTCTTCAAGATTTGTTGAATAAACCCTTGGTGCAATCTTGCGAATTTTTTTCGCTTGAACCATTTTATGGATTTTATATCCTTCTTGAGGGTCTGATGACGAGAATACTATTTCACTCATTTTGAATTTTTTCCATTATAATTGTAATTTGATTATAAAATTATGAAAATTTTCCAGAATAAGCCAGATAATTTTGAATATTTTCCACAATAAAATAATTTTGAATATTTTCCAGCATAAAGGTGAAATGGACGAATAATTTAGATAATTTTCCAAAATAAGATGATATTTTCAGAAAATTTTCCAGAATAAGGAAATTGTTAGTATTTATAATAAAATTTAAACATTTGGAAAACTTATAAAATGAATGCAGACATTAACGCAAGATTTCTAACGAGGGATGAAGCAACAGATTGGGATATAGTTGCAAATCATTTTTATGGAATAAAAAATATTACTGAAGAACAAAAAGAATTAGTAAGAAATGCATTTTCGTTTTTAAAAAATGAATTCGGTAAAAATTATTTGAGAGAAATCGATCTTGATCATCCAATGAATTTTCATATACACAATTATGTGCTGGCATCTAGATTGTGGTTTGTTGATTTAGCAGCAAATATTAAGAGACTAAAGGAATTTCCTAATTATAAATCTTTATATAGAAGGTTAAAAAATCCAGAAAATTTCCAGAAGCTTTTTCGGTTCTTGAAATAGCGATAAAGTTTTGCAAAGCTGGATTTAGTATTGAATTTGATCCGAAAGTTAAGGTAAACGGAAGACCGAAAGAACCGGATTTAAGAGTAATAAATTCTTCAAATACAGAATCTTTCTTCTGTGAAGTGAGCGTATTAAATGCTTCGGTGATTGAAAAGAATGCAATGAATACAGAAATGAAATTATTTAATGCAGTTATATCTTTACCTAATCTTCTATTTGCCGGAAAAGTTGAAAAAATTTTAGTAGAAAATGAGATAAAAAATATTTCAGAACAAATATTTGAATTGAAGAAACGGGTAAACGAAGAAACCGGATTTGGAGAATTAATAATTAACGATGTATTAACTTTGGGGCTATCAACGGAAAAGAAAAAAAATAAATTAGTTAAATGGGCTGAGGAACATAAATGTGAGATCGGGAATTTTGAACAGCCATATTTTGAGAGCAATGAATTGCAGAGGATGAAAACAAAAATAAATGAGAAAAGAAAACAATTACCTTATGATAAACCGAATTTAATTATGATTTATGCTAATACTTTCTTTTTCACTTGCGGAGAGCCTATTCACGTAATAAATGAATTAGAGAAACTTTTGGCTAAGTATAAAAATATTAACGGAGTTATAATAAGGGGTAAAGTAATGGCAACGATAGAACCTTTAACCGCCAAAATAAAGCAGCATATTTATATTCAGAAATATCAATATGATGCTTATGCCGAACAATATTTAATTATATGGAATATAGCTAGTGAAAGAAAGTTTAGTAAAGAATCAGTTAAAAGAATTGTTGATGGCATACTACTTTATTGAACAGTTAATTATGGAATGATTGCCTATAAGGTTTTAAGATTGTGTGAAGGATCGGCATTTTTATTTTTAGTTCCATCAAATCTGAATTCACCTTGATGTGTACCTCGAAAATTATAGTATTCAAACATCCCGTGCTTGTGGTCTATTGAAATATATTTCCTCTTGCCATTTGAACCAGTTAAAGAATAAATAGCTCGGAGAGAACCACTCACAGCTTTGCTTTCTTTTTTTGAAAGTTCTTTATCCAAGTAATAATAATTCGCTTTGGCAATAGCCCCGCCAATTTGCCTTGCGTAAGCTTCTATTTGTGGGCCCTTCTTTCGCATAACCTCTTCGTAGAAAATGGTAACTTTATTACCATTATATTTTTTAAGCACATTAGCTTTGTTATGCTTTATTACTTCTCCCCATAATAATTCAGTGCTATAATTTCTATTTGGAAGAAAAGGATCTTGGGCTTTACCCCAAATAATTTCTCCTTGATTTTTAGACAACCATTCGCATTTCCATTTTTGCCAAGAATGTTTGCATTTAACGTAAGGAATAGGGCTTGCATTAAAATCAAAACCAGAGTATCCATAGTTAGTATCGGCATAAGTCGCGTCAAATTGTTCCTTTGAATCAATTATTTCAAATAAGCCAGGTTTTGCAAACATCAATTGATGAAATAATCCGAGGACAGTATTTGAAATACCATTTAAAGTAGGTTGTGATTTAATTTCTTGCCAGCTACCATATAGTAACGTGTAAATAGTACCATAAGAAAAATTCTGTATATGCAATCCATTTGTCCCATATAGAGTATCGGGATATTGTTTAACACAGTCTAGGCTTTCACAGAAATCGTGTAGTACGAAGTTTCGTTTATCAATAGGAATATGTTCTGTTTCAAAACTTTCGCTAATTAGAAATAAATAACCCATTATTACCTTCTAGAGCGTTTTAATATTTCTCTTAGATCTTGTCTCGCTTGGTCAAAAAAGTCAACTGGAAAATCTGACAGATCACCATTAGGTTCTATATGTATAGGAATTATTCTATTATCTTTCTTATAAATATCTTCAAAGAAATAAATCATAATATCTTCAGAATTAAGATTTTTATTACTAAGCATACCTTTTCTAATTCCATTCAGAACATTTTCGCTGTGGGATTCAACGATTATTTGTACACCAGTTGAAGCTACATTCGCTAAAAAAGCACCTATTTCTGATTGACCATAGGGATGAAGGTGTGCTTCTGGATTTTCTATTAAAATTATATCCCCACTTTTTGCCTTTAAGCAGGCTGTAATTATTGGTAGTAATTGCGTGATGCCATATCCAACATTTTGAGGTCTTAAAAATTCAGTCTCTTTGCTTGTTTTTATACCAAGCGATAGTTTGCTAACATTTTTGATAGGATTAATATTTAGTATAGTCCCAGGAAAGAAATGACCTAACCAACTTTCAACTTGCCTAAATAATGTGTTAAAATTACTTGCGTGATAAAGTAATGTCTGATTTACTTTTAATTCTTTGAAGATTTCTAAAACACAGATAGTATATTGCCCTTTACTGCCAACTACTATTTCCGCATCACTAGAGCCAACTTCATATAATTCTGCAGGAGGAATTCTGTCCGCGGATATATAAGTCAAATTTTTTAACTGTTTAGATATCTCCTCTGCAGCAAGGTTTCGCTCAATAGAAGATTTTTGTATGAGTTTCTGAAGAAACAAGTCATTCTCTAAAATACTAAAAGAAAATATTCTCTTAGCTGTTTTTAATGAGTAGCTCATATACATCCACATCTTTTGCTTGTAACTCCCAAGCAAGTTCTATATCACCATCGGTTTCAATACTGATTTTTAATTTATTTTTTTCCCCATAAAGGGACTGATTAATTACATCTCTAGCGGAGCCTAATGAAACATTCATTCCATTTAAGAGTATGCTTTTACTCCATTCGTTTGCAATGATTGTTTGATTTAGTATAGCTAAAGACTGCAAAATAGAAGATTTGCCACTAGAATTTTTACCGGTTAACAATGTAATTTTACCCAAATCTAATTTTAATTGTGTAAAGCATTTGAAATTATCTAAACCAATTTGAGTAATCATCCAATTGCCTCCTCAATCATTTTTTTAGTTTGCCCAAATCTGTATTTAACTTTACTCGTACTATTAGTCGATATTGTAATTGAATTGTTAAACCTATCATCTTGCAATAATCTGAAAAAACCAGTTCTAATCGGCTTTACTTTGTTGCTAATAATTGTTTCTGAATAATCTGATAGAATAACAGTGAAGACATCAAATAAAGAGGCATTTATTACGCTTCTCTTTTTTTGGTTAGGAGAATCGTGTTTTCTAAATGAGTGTTTTCCAAAAATTGTGTAATTATTTAATAGAGATACATTAAAAATCTCTTTCAAATGATTTAACTCAGCATTATTCATTTGATTCATAATTTTAATAGTTTCCGACAAAAAATAATCCATATCCCCTTTATAATTATTTGTATAACTATTAACGCTTAGAATTTTAAATGCACAAAATCTGTTAATTAATTCTCTATCGCGCATAGTCTTCCAATTTAAGCTTCCATCAGTAACTTTTTGAAATAATTTTGAATTAGCCTCATTTCTTAGCCATTCTGTGCCTAATCCCATATAAAGTGAATTACGCATTTGTTGACGACTAAGGGGAATACCACTGTTAACTCTTTCAAATATGTCGAGGCGAATTCTTTCAGGTAAGTGAGGATCAATTAAGTATAATGTTAGGTTAGTATCTTCAATTCTTGCTTGATATTTAGGAGGTAAATCCTTGAAAAATTTCCCATTGATTTCTGGACGAGTAGATTCAAGCCCTTTGAGTTTAAATTCATTATCTAAATACCTTTGAAATGTTCTTAATCTTTGAACACCATCAACAACAATAATTTTGCCCTCTGCTGTTTCGGCAAAATAAAATACTGGTAAGGGCAATCTCATTAATACAGATTCTATCAATTTACTCTGTTTTTTTTCATCCCATATAAAATCTCTTTGAAATAACGGATTCAGAATGTATATACTATCTTTGTCGCCTAATCTTCTCTTTATGTCATAAATTGTCCGGCTGTCTTTGCGAATAAGTAAATCATCAATGGGATAAATATCTTGTTCATCTTTGGGCTCGTACTCATAATCAATACCTTCAATTTTTTCAATATAAAATTCGTTTTCATTATTTTCATTCGTTCTGCTTATAATATGAACTGTCCCCCCAATAGTATACAAAGAGAAAAGCAACTATATTAATAAAAGAAAAAATATAGGAGCAAAAGAAAATGACGGAAAGAATGTCACGAAGAAGTTTTGACAAAGAATTTAAGCTTTCAGCAGTAAAGCTGGTTCTGGAATCGGAAAAGTCAGTAAAGAGCATAGCAGCAGAGCTAGGAATAAGTGAGAACGCATTATTTAACTGGAAGAGAAAATATCTTGAAGATGCACAGAATGCGTTTCCGGGCAAAGGCCATCTAAAACCGTTAGATGAAGAAATAAGAAGACGAGATAAAGAGATAGCTACATTAAAAATGGAGCGAGACATTTTAAAAAAAGCCTTGGCATATTTTGCAAAGGACGGGAAGTGAAATACAAGTACATAAAAGAAAACAGCAAAACTTATCCGGTAAATATGCTCTGTAAGGTGCTGGAGCTAAGCAGGGTCGGTTATTATCATTGGCAGAAAAGAAAGCTAAGCCAAAGGAGAATCGAAGAAGAAAGAATTCTGTTTCTGCTAAAGAAGCACTACGAGCTGAGTAATGGCCGTTACGGATTACGTAGATTAGTGAAGTCTATTCGTAAAGAAGGAATACAAGTTAACAGGAAAAGAATTTACCGACTGATGAGAAAACATGGAATATATTCAAGAACAAAGAAAAAGTTCAAAGTAACCACAAAACAGAAAGCCGGGTCCAGATTTAGTGAGAATCTGCTTGAAGGTAAATTTCAAGCATCCTGTACAAACCAGATATGGACATCAGATATAACGTATATCCGGACGAATGAAGGTTGGATATATTTGGCAATAATACTTGATATACACAACCGGGAAATAATCGGATGGTCATTAAGCCACAGGCCATCGGCAGAATTAGCAGCAAGAGCTTTAACAATGGCTATAATGAACAGAAAGCCCGGCAAAGGAGTAATCTTCCACTCAGATAGAGGCAGCCAGTATACGAGTAAAAAAGTAAGGAATATCTTAGAGCATTATTATTTCAAACAATCAATGAGCGGTAAAGGTAACTGTTATGATAATGCGATAACAGAAACATTCTTCAGCACATTGAAAAAGGAATTAGTTTATCTTACAAAGTTTAAGACAAGACAACAAGCCAGAGTGGAGATATTTGAGTTTATTGAAATATATTATAACAGGCAGAGATTACATTCATCATTAGATTATTTAAGTCCAGTAGAATTTATGAAAAAAGGCATGAATGAAAAACATAAAGAAATTAAATCAGATGTTGCTTAACTTTGTGTATACTTTTTAGGGTACAGATCA